>LSQX01068850.1_pt1 | contig 146458 bp, 87 predicted proteins | sample 654561 | NCBI WGS metagenome assembly LSQX01 (sample SAMN04489861, study PRJNA283612) | anaerobic digester metagenome | isolation source: 4 biogas reactors fed with cattle manure at either 37C or 55C with and... | place: Denmark: Kongens Lyngby | collected 2014 | reverse complement strand
TGAGAGCTTCATTAAAAAGTCAGGTATTATACTCTTAGACTAATTTTAAGTCTAACCAATATAGCTTTAAATAGAAGATTATCGCATAATTTGAAATTTTTTAATTAATATATAATATTTAGGATTATATGCCTTTACTTGATTATATACTCAAAAAGCTATATAATTTTTTTGAGGTGAAAGATGACTAAAAACTTGAAAATTACACTGCTTGGAGGAGTTGAAGAAGTTGGCAAAAATCTAACAATATTTGAGTATGCAGATACTATGATTATTGTTGATGTAGGTATGTCATTCCCTGATAATGAAGTTCTTCCAGGCGTTGAATATATAATTCCTAATTTTTCTTATATTCTTGAAAGAAAAGATAAACTAAAAGCGATTTTTTTAACACATGGTCATGAAGACCATATTGGAGGTATGCCAGTATTGTTAAAAGATGTGGATGTGCCTGTTTATGGTTCTAACATTGCTTTAGGGTTTTTAGAAAATAAACTCACAAGAAATAAGACAAAAAAGAAAACTGCTAAATTTCATATAGTAGATGAAAACACTAAACCAATAAAAATAGGTCCTTTTACAGTTGAGTTCATTAGAGTAACTCATTCTATACCTGGAGCATTTTCATTATGGATAAAAACACCAAAGGGTGGAGTTTTCTTCACTGGTGATTTTAAAATTGATCATACTCCAGTTGATTCTAAGCCAATTGAGTTATCAAGAATTGCAGAAATAGGTAAAGAGGGAGTTTTGCTTTTGATGTCTGATAGCACAAATGCAAATAAACCTGGATATTCACTAAGTGAGCTTGAAGTGGGGAAAAATCTTTCTTCAATATTTAGTGACAAATCCAATGATAGAATCACTGTTGCAACATTTGCATCAAATGTTCATAGAATACAACAAATTTATGATTGTGCAGTTAAGTCTGGTCGTAAAGTAGCTTTAATGGGTCGTTCTTTAATTAACAATGTTGAACTTGCCGTAACACTTAAAGAATTGAAGATTAATCCTAAAAACCTAATAGATTTATCAGAAGCTGCTAAAATGCCATTAGATAGGGTTTGCATTATTGCTACAGGTTCACAGGGAGAACCAAGAAGTGCCTTATCTAAAATGAGTGCTGGAGATTCTGCGCCATTAAAAATAGGAGAAAATGACACGGTCATATTATCTGCAAGATCAATTCCAGGAAATGAAAAGACCATATACAAAATGATAAATGGCTTGTCTAGTTTAGGGGCTGATGTAATATATCAAACTTTATATAATGTTCATTGTTCTGGGCATGCTTACCAAGAAGAACTCAAATTGATGATGGCTTTAACAAATCCTACATATTTTGTTCCCATTCATGGAGAAGTACGACATATGTTACAACATGAGCGTATAGCAGTTTCAATGGGCATGCACAAGAAAAATATCTTCATCCCAACACTTGGAAGTTCTTTTGAAATATCAAAAAAAGGATTTGATAATAAAGGAAATGTCCCTTGTGATAGTGTATATATGATTGGTGATACCGAAAGTGAAACAGACGAAATTGTGCAAAGAAGAATGATTGCTGAAGATGGTGTTGCAGTAATTAGTATAACTATAGACAATATAGGATTGCCAAAAGGTAATATAAATATTGTTACAAAAGGTATTACACTATCAAATTCTGTCATTAGTGATGTAGCCTCATCACTTTTGCAATTTTTTGAAGATGGGAATGTTTTAGGCATGACAACTGAAGAAATTGAAGTGGAAATTATTAAATTTACTAAAAGAAGGTTTAGGAATTTAATAAGGAGATCGCCTTTTATAATTCCAATAATTCAAAAAGAAGAAAAAAATATTTATGCAAACTAGTATAAAAATAATAAAAAAGATAAAGGTAAAATATGTTAGAAACAAAAAAAAGAGAAACTATTTTAATATTTACTTCTAAAGAAAAAGCACACATTACAGATGCTTTAAAGATGCAACTTTCGGTTTTAAATCCAGAGTTATTGATAATTATTTTTGATGTAGATGAACTTTATGTCAGAGTTTTACCTGATTTTTTTACATCACAATTAAAATTGCAGCTCAACATTACAAGAATTGGTCACTCTATAAAAACAAAAAAATCAGAGAGCAATATTAATGAATTAAGAAAATATGACCTAGAATTTAAAAATCAAATATCGTATAGGAGAATGGAAAACATTTTCTTAAGATATTCGCCAAAAGCTGTTATTTTAACAAGTGTAGATGGTTTAGAAGAAGCAACAAGTGTTAGAAATAAATTCAATTCAAATATCAAAGTGTTTTTGTATGACACTGAGCTTTTAATCAATAAGCAATTTTTAAATCCTTATGTAGATAAACTTATAGTATCAAATCAAATATCTGCAAATAGAGTAAAAGAAAATGAAATAGATTTTTCTAAAATTTTGACTGCAGGAATAGCTTTCCCAAAAGATTATGAAAAACCCATTTTTAGAGCTGATGCTAACAAAAAGTTAGGGCTTGTGGATAAAAAAAGAACACTTTTGTTTTTAATTGATGATGAAGAAAAAGAAGAACAAATGAAGTCATTAATTTCTACATTATCTAATCATTTAGAAAAATATAATATTTTGATATGGAGCAGAAAAAATGAAGCCATTAGTAAGGTTGCTTTGATTGCTGGCTATAATGTTTACAATCAAGAAAGTATAGATTTTAATATATTGCTTTCTGCTGCAAATGTAATAATAACAAGACCAAACTCATACTTTTTTACTATAGCTTTTAAAACTCAAAAACTTTGTGTGTCTTTTGGAAATGCTAATAATTTAGAAAAAGCCATTGTAGAAGAATATGAAGATCAAATTGTTGAATGTAAAACATTAATTCGTTTAAATAATTTTTTAACTTTATATCCTAATGAAGATTATGAAAAAAAGAGATTGAAAGCTGCTGATTTTGAGTATAATAATCCAGCACAAGTTATAAACGAAGAATTGAAAAATATTGAATATAAAGGGGCTGCCTTTTAAACTGACCCCATAAAGTTGAACTAACAAAATGATTGATGTGCATTTTTGGTATTTTGTTTAGCTATTAATTTACCTAAAAGGGAGTTCATGGCTACGATTGATTCAAAGTTTTTATATTCAGCTAGACCTAGATATGAGCTGCCTCTTAATTTTAATCTAAATTTCTTTTCTATCAATCAATGCCTGAGATAATGTATGCTCATCTGCATATTCTATTTCTGTGCCCATTGGAATTCCACTTGCTAGCCTAGTGACTTTTATGTTCATAGGTTTTATAAGTTGTGCTAAATATGATGCAGTCATTTCACCACTAACATCGGTGTTAGTTGCAACTATAACTTCTTTAACTCCATCAAGACGATCTATCAATTCTTTAATTCTAATATCATCTACTAGCACTTGTTTTTGGAAATCTAAAGTGCCATGTAAGACATGAAAAACTCCATTAAAAACTCCAGTCTTTTCGAATACACTTATATCCTTTGGCTCTTTTACAACACAAATTATACTTTTATCACCAACTTTGCATCGATCACAAATATCTTTATCAGTGTATGTCCCACATTCTTTACAAAAATGTATGTTTTCTTTTACATCTTTAATTGCATTAATAAGATCGCTCGCTTCTTCATCAGTCATTTCAATAATCTTATATGCATACCTCATAGCGGTTTTTGCCCCGACTGAAGGAAATTTTCTTAAAATAGCTGCGAGTTTTGAAACTGCTTCAGGATACATTAAAATAGTCCTCCAAGTCCACTCATTGCACCAGAAAATGGTCCCATTATTCTTTCATGTTCTGCTTCAACAAGTTTGCTTGCTTCGTTGAAGGCGGCTTGAATTAAGTCTTCAAGCATTTCCACGTCATCTGGATCTACTGCTTCTGGTTTAATTTTTATAGAAGAGAGTTGTCTATCACATGTCATAACGATTTCAACCATTTCTCCACCCGCAGTTGCAACTACCTCAGTTTCAGCAAGTTCTTGTTGTGCTTTTGCAAGATCTTGTTGCATTTTTTGAGCTTGTCTCATTAATTGGTTCATATTTGCTCCACCACCGCCTGGAGCTCCACCACGTGGTCCTCTATATTTTGCCATATACATCCTCCTATTGATATTTAGTCTTTTATTATTAAATTATCTCCAAACAGTTGTTTTATTTCCTCAAGTTCTAATTGATTCAATTTGCCTTCATCTTCATTTTCTTCTATCAATTCAAAGGCTATTTTTGTATTTGGAGAAATTTCTTTTATAACTTCATCTAATTCAGCTTTATATTGATATTGTAATCTTTTGTAAGATAAAGAGTTTATTCCCATATATTTTAAAGTTAAAACTCCATTTTTTAATTCGAATTTATCAGCTTGCTTAAAAGCTCGTGTTACAAACACATTATCTTTATATTTATCTAATAAATCATCAAAAAGTTTTTTTGCTTCATTATTATCTTCTTTGTCTTCAAAAGGTAAACTATCGTTGTTTTTTGTTGTTGATGTTGTAATATTTTCTTCATTATTTTCTAGGCTATCGTCACCTTCGATGTCATCATATGATTCTTCATTGATGTCGTCACTAAAACTGTCTTCAATTTCAATATTTATATCAGGTTCTTCATTAACTTCAATGTTAGACTCATTAAATTCTTTTTCAACTTTAAAAGGTGTTTCTAAGTCAAAATCATCGTCAGGGTCTACTTCTTTGCTAAAAGGCAACTCTTGTGCATCTTCATCTCTATCTTCAAAAGGTATTTCTGAGTTAAAGGTATCATTGTTGTCTAGCTCATTTTCAAATGGCAGTTCTTGAGCATCTTCATCTCTATCTTCAAAAGGTAGTTTAAGTTCGGAATCATCATTACTAAGACTTGATTCATTGTGAACAGAATTGTCTTTTGTGTCTTCAAAAGGTAGCTCTTGAGCATCTTCATCTCTATCTTCAAAAGGTAGTTTAGGTTCAGTGCCATCATTGCTGCTTGATTTATTGGAGGAAGGCAAATTTTTAGCCTCATTTTGTTCATCTTCAAATGGCAGTTCTTGAATATCTTCATCTTTATATTCAAAAGGTTCCGAGTCAAAGTCATCGTTGTGGTCTAGCTTATTAGGAGACTCGTCATTATTTGAATTGGTTTTTAAATTATTCTTTTTTTTTGGTAAGCTAGACTCCTTATTTTTTAGATAAAGAGGTGAAATAAGATTGTTATTATCTAAAAACTTTTTAAAATACTCAACATTGTCTTTTGAAAAAGCTTTAATTTGCTTTTCTAGTGATTCAATTCTAGAATTTAAGGCTTCAATATTTGGAGATGTTATTAATTTGCTAGCCTTAATTAAATTAGCTTCAAATAAAATTTTGGGTTGTGTGCTAAATCTAAGATTACTTTCAATTAATGCAATAATTTCCAAAATTCTTGAAATTTTGTAGTTATCATGTTCTTTTGCAAGATTCAACGCAGCTTGATTTTGCTCATTAGAAAATGGTGCATATGATGGAACATTTTTGATGGTAATAAGCTCTTTGAAAAAATTTGCAAGCTCTCGATTTAAGGTAGATATTCCTTTTCCTCTATGATAAATAGCATCTATTTGCTCTAAAAGTCTTGAGATATTTGAATTTAATATCGCCTCTGCAATTATATATAGTGTTTCAAAGTCTGAACCACCCAAAACTTCTAAAACATCATCGTATGTAAGGTTTTGTGGAGAATAAGCCATACACATATCTGCTATAGATAATGTATCTCTTGCACTTCCTTCACCGTGAATTGCTATTTGTCTACAAGCTTCAATCTCATATTTATAATTTTCTTTATCAAAAATGTTTGTAACAATTTCAGTTAATTCGTTTACTGGAATTAGTCTAAAGTCAAATTGCATGCATCTTGAGAGAATTGTATTTGGAATTTTGTGCACTTCAGTCGTAGCTAAAATAAAGACAACATATTCAGGTGGTTCCTCTAAGGTTTTTAAAAAAGCATTAAAAGCTTGTTGAGATAACATGTGCACCTCATCAACGATGTAAACTTTATATTTACCGCTCATTGGTGGGATACTAATATTTTCAATCAAGGTTCTAATGTCATTGACACTATTATTGCTTGCTGCATCAAGCTCAACAACATCAAAAGAGGTTTCATTTAATATGCTTATACAGTTTGCACACTGATTGCATGGCGAACCGTCAATAGGATTTAAACAATTAATTGCTCTTGCAAATATTTTTGCTGATGAAGTTTTTCCGGTTCCTCTTGAGCCTGTAAATAAATAGGCATGTGATATATTGTTAGAGCTAATTTGATTTTTGATCGTTCTAACAATGTGATTTTGTCCTATAATTTGCTCCCAGTTTAGTGGTCTATATTTTCTATATAATGATATATGTCCCATAGTGATAATTTTAACATATTAGTATATTTCTTTTCAAACTATATTTATTTTATATTAAATAAAAAAGAGGCTTTAAGAAACTTTAAAAAACGACGTATAAGTACATTTGTATTTCAGCTAATATCAAAAATAGTCTTTTCTTTCGGTGTTTGTGTTTTGATAATAAAAAACTGGCCTCCTTAAGTTAGATTTTTTTGGTCCAACTTTTTGGGGTCAGCTCATTTCTTAACAGTCCCTTTGATTGTAAATTTTATGGGGTCAGGATAAAATTTTAGTTTCTTAACACCTTTGATTATAAACATTAGGATTATTCAGTAATACCAACGGTAGCTAAAAATTTTGCAAATGCTTTTTGTCCTGCTTCATCGTTTTTAAATACAGCTGTGCAATTTAATATTTTTTCACATGTTGCGTTAATGTATTGTTTAACATACTTTTCGGCAGTTTCTTCATCAAGCTCTGTGCCATGATCATTTGTTAATTGGGCAATCATTCCTAGATGTTTTGATAAAATATGATCATCTTTTGCAAATGCAGCAAAATTAATCTTTTCTTTACCTGTTAGAATATCTTCAATCAGTTTCATTTCTTTGTTTAATCTGCCTGGCAAAATGAAAACACCCATTGCTTCAATTAATCCAATTCCTTCTTTTTTGATATTATGCATATCTTCAGTAGGGTGAAAGATTCCATAAGGATGTTTTTCATCGGTTCTATTGTTTCTTAAAATTAAATACAATTCATATCCAAATTCATCGCTCCATGAAGCTATCGGTGTAATTGTATTGTGAGGAGTATTTCCTGTTTTAGCATGTACACCAACATTTTTGTCAGTGTAATTGCGCCAGTTAATTAATATTGCATTTGCAACATCTTGTAGTTGATTTCTATTCATGGAAGATAACTTAATTGTTGAATTATACCAATCAAGTATGGATATCTTGACATTTTCGTATCTCTGGCTACCAAAAGTCTTTCTTGTAGGTCTATTAAACATTGGTAAAACTTTTGAGCCGCCTTGGTAATGTTCATGTGACAAAATTGAACCACCAACTATTGGCAAATCTGAATTGCTACCGATAAAATAATGAGGGAACATTTCAATAAAATCGAATAAACGAATAAATGTTTTATCATTAATTTCCATTGGATGATGATTTTCTGAAATTGCTAAGCAATGATTATCAAAATATACATATGGAGAAAATTGTAAAAACCACTCCTCTTCATTTAAGTACATTGGTATTACTCGTAAAGTTTGTCTAGCATTTTTTGCTATTGTTCCAGCAAATCCAAGATTTTCTAAACAGATTACACATTTTGGATAGCCAGTTTGAGGCAAACTTCTCTCTAGTGCTACTTGTTTATTGTCTTTTTCAGGCTTTGATAAGTTGATAGTAATTACCAAATCTCCAAATTCACCTTTTGCATCCCACTTTATGTTTTTTGCAATATCAACATTTCTAATGTAATTGCTTTTAATTCCAATATTTAGTAAATAGTCTGTTGCTTCTTGAACGCCATCATTTGCTGCAATTGCATCAAAATTTCTTATCACTACACTTGTAGCGGGGGTAACTAACCCCATTACTTTCGTTTCAAATAATATTCTTTCATTATCTGCACAAAAATTGTTTTCTACAGCATAATCAATTATTGGATCAATGATTCTGGTTTGAAATTCTGGAAGCTTTTTTGAAGCTGTAGAGGGGGTATCTAGTTTAAATAAATCTAGTAGAGCATTATGTGCAAAAATTGCATCATATTTGTCAAGCTCCATTTCTGAAATCGCATATTCAACGAGATTTGCTATATGTTTCTTTATTTCTAAATTTGTTTCTTTGCTCATTTTTATCCTTTTAACAAGTGTTTTTATTTTTAACTAATTAATATGATATCAAATAAATTTAAAATATGCACCATTTCAAATTATAAATAGATTAATTGTGTTAGTTGGGTGCTAAGCATAATATGTTTACTTCTAAATTATAGATAGGTTAATTGTGTTAGTTGGGTGCTAAGCATAATGCGTGTTACTTCCAATTTTTTTCAAGTTTAGTAATTGTTTTTGGTTACCTATTAGAGGGATTTTTAAATTATCTTCATTCAAAATGTTAAAATATGTGTTGCTAAAAAACATATTGTTGTAGAAAAAAAGATTATGGGGTCAGTTTACTTTACACTTTATACTTCATCTAAAATATTAGGATATGTGTTGCTAAGGAAAAGGTAAGTTGTTATAATTAAATCTAGATATTTAATTTTAGGAGCACTCAATAAAATGTCAATTTATTCATTAGAAAACTTATTAAATAATTCCAAATTTTTAGAAATTTCACGCAAGATATATAATGTACCAGCTAGTCAATCTGCAAAGAGACTGGCTTCTTTATATGAAATTCATTCTCAAAAATTTGATAAAAACACTAGTGTTTTCAGTTCGCCTGGTAGAATTGAAGTTGCTGGTAATCATACGGACCACAATAATGGAAAAGTGGTTTGTGCTGCCGTTTCAGTTGATTTATTGGCTGTTGTAAATCCATTAGATGAAAAAATTATTATTGACAGTGTTGGATATCCTTTAGTTGAAGTTGATATCGATAATCTTGAAGTTAAAAAAAGTGAGTATGGAACTAGTGAGGCTCTAGTGAGGGGCGTTTTAAAGGGTTTTGTCGATAGAGGTTTTAAAATCGGTGGATTTTATGCAACGACAACATCTGATATATTCAAAGGTGCAGGGATGAGTTCTTCTGCAGCATTTGAGGTGCTAGTATCTGAGATATTAAATGTTTATTATAATGACTCAAAGATAAAAGATGTTGATAAAGCGATTATTTCACAATATGCTGAAAATGTTTATTTTGGTAAACCATCTGGTCTTATGGATCAATCAGCAATCGCTTTTGGTGGCATTAGTTATATCGATTTTAAGGATCCTAAAAATCCTATAGTAAAAAAGATGAACTGGGAATTTGATAACTTAGATGTATGTGTAATTAATTGTGGTGGCGATCACTCTGACTTAATTGATGACTATGCTTCGATTAGAAGAGAGATGGAACAAGTTGCAAGTTTTTTTGATAAAGAAAAACTACGTTTTGTTGATGAAAACGATTTTTATAAAAAAATACCTTCAATGTTAAATAGCAAAATTGAAGGAAGAGCTATCTTAAGAGCAATTCATTATTTTGAAGAAAATAAAAGGGTTGAGGATATCAAATATGCAATAAAAGAAAGTGATGAAGATTTGTTTTTAAAATTAATTACGGCTTCAGGTTTATCTTCACATATGCAATTGCAAAATGTACATTCACAAAATGATTTATCACAACCTATTCCGCTAGCATTAGCATTAAGCAAAAAGTTTGGTGCTGATGCATATAGAGTTCATGGTGGAGGCTTTGCAGGAACAATACTTGTCTTTATAACGCTTGATAAAGAAGCTGAGTTTACAAGTAATATGAGCAAGATTTTTGGAGAAAAAAATATATATTCTTTGAAAATTCGTAATTTTGGAGCTTGTAAGCTCGATATTTAGAGGTATCATATGCACTGGACAGGAGAAGTTGAGAGAATTGCATTTAGTTTTACTATAGGTTCAAAATATTTTGAGGTCGCTTGGTATGGAATAATATTGACTTGTGCGATGGTAATTGCACTAATTGTTTGCATTTATAGAGGAAAAAAACAAGGATTATCTTCTGATAGTTTCATTGAGCTTTTTATCATTTGCATTCCACTAGCCATTATAGGTTCAAGACTTGGCTATGTACTAATAAGACCTGAATATTTTTCAAGTTGGAGTGGATTTAAAAGAATTTTTGATATTACAGAAGGTGGTTTAACTATAATGACCGGCGTTCCCTTTGGTGTGCTTGGTGGATATATTTGGTGTAAAATTAGAAAAGTCGATTTTTGGGCAGGTGTTGATATGGTTTTACCAGTGGTTTTATTAGCTCAAGGACTTGGTCGCTGGGGAAACTTTATGAATCAAGAAATCTACGGAAAATTGATAACAAATCCTGCTGCACAATGGTTTCCGCTTGCAGTATATATTCCAAATGGAAAACTTGGTTCTGGATTTTATCAAGCAGCATTTTTTTATGAAATGGTCTTAGATTTGTTATTTTTTGCAGTAATATTAATTATACAAAAGAGATTAAGATTAAAGGGATCTGGTATTTTAATGTATATTATAAGCTATAGTTTCATCAGATTTTTAATGGATTTTACAAGGGATGGAGGTCCATCAGTAGATAATGTTGTACTTGCAAATTTAATTTTCACTGCAGTGACGACAGTTGTCTTTGCGGCTATTTTTGCTTATAAATTAATATCTACTCAAAAAAATGGGGAGATAATTTGGTATCCAAAAGGAGTTCCGGATAATCTCAAAATTATGATAAAGTATCCAGAAACTGCAGAAGATGTGAAAAATATGTAAGTTAGGGTTTCTAAATTATTTATAATTAAGGGTGAAAAAAATGAGAGATAAAGCATTATTAACAGATTTGTATCAATTGACAATGATAAATGGCTACCTAGAACATGATACAGCTAATACTGAAGTAGTATTTGATTTGTTTTTTAGAAAACAACCTGGAGGGGAGGATTTTGCTATAGTGGCAGGGCTTGAGCAAGCTGTTGAATATTTGCAAAATTTATCTTTTTCAGAGTCTGATATTAAATATCTCAAATCTTTAAATTTATTTGGAGACAAGTTTTTTAATGCAGCAGAAAACTTTAAATTTACAGGCGATGTTTATGCTATGAGAGAAGGCGAAATTGTTTTTCCTCAGGAGCCTATTTTGATTATCAAAGCCCCATTATATCAAGCTCAACTAATAGAAACTGCCCTTTTAACAATAATAAATCACCAAACATTAATAGCAACTAAAGCTTATAAAGTTACTCAAGAAACAGGAGGGGCGGTGTCTGAGTTTGGCTTAAGAAGGGCTCAAGGTCCTGACGCAGGGGTCTATGGGGCAAGAGCAAGTATAATTGGTGGATGCACATCAACATCAAATGTTTTAGCAGGCAAGTTGTTTGATGTTCCAGTAAGCGGAACACATTCTCATAGTTGGGTTTTAAGTTTTAGTAGCGAGCTTGAGGCTTTTGAAAGTTTTGCTAAGTTATATCCTTCAAAATGTGTTTTATTAGTTGATACATATGATACTTTAAGAAGTGGAGTTCCAAATGCCATTAAGGTTTTCAAGAAATTAAGAGAAAAAGGCTATGAGCCAATTGGTATTAGATTAGATAGTGGGGACCTTGCATATTTGTCTAAACAAGCTAGAAAAATGTTAGATGAGGCAGGGTTTCCTAATGCAAAAATAGTCGCCTCTAATGATATTGATGAAAATATAATTGCAAGTTTAAATGCACAAGGAGCAAAAATTGATTTATGGGGTGTAGGAACAAAATTGATTACATCATATGACAATCCTTCACTTGGTGGAGTATATAAGTTAAGTGCTATTGAAGACGAAAATAATAATTTAATTCCCAAAATGAAACTTTCTGATACTCAAGAAAAGACCACTAATCCAGGTTTTAAAACGACTTATCGTTTATATGATAAAGATGGAATGGCTGTAGCAGACTTAATTGCGTTAAGAGAAGAAAAGTTTGATACAACAAAGCCTTTAACAATTTTTCATCCTGTTGAAACTTGGAAAAGGATGACATTAGAAGAATACTCTATGAGAGATTTAATGGTTAAGGTTTTTGAAAAAGGAAAACTTATATACAAACTCCCCAAAATAGATGAAATAGTATCGTATTCAAAAGAAAAAAATAAAGAAATTTGGAGTGAGTATACTAGGCGTTTAAATCCACATATTTATAAGGTGGACTTATCTACAAAACTTTATAACTTAAAACAAAAATTACTTAATGAAAAATAGGATGTTGATAACTGTTTGTTGAGGTTAAATTTAAACAACATCATTATTGAGAAACAATGAGCAAAATATCAACTTGTTGGGATTTGACCCAATGTTTTAAAACTGAAGAAGACTATAGGCAAGAATTAAAGAAAATCTCTTCTTTGATCAATTCTTTAGATGAATTTAAGTCAAATCTAAATTCAGAAAATGCATATTTATGTTTACAAAAACAAAGTGAAATTTCTAAAGGTATTGAAGCCATTTATGTTTATGCTTGTTTAAATAGGGATTTAGATTTAGCAAATCCAAAATATCAAGCTGAAACTGAGGTTGTTGAAAAACTATTAACTGATTTTTCTACAGCAACAGCTTTTATTAACCCTGAAATAGCCGCTTTTTCATCCAAAGATTTAGAAAAAATGATATGTGATAAAAGATATGAGAATTATAGTTTTTACTTAAAGGAAATTTTGCGAAATAAAAAACATATCTTGACTAAGGATTCTGAAGAGCTTTTATCTCAAATTTCGGCATTTTCATCAGACTTTAAAAAAATATTTCAAATGTTCGATAATGCGGATTTGCAATATTCTAATATAAAAGATTCTAATGGCAAATCACATAAACTAGACCATGCAATGTATTCTAGACATTTAAAAAGTTTTGATAGGGTGCTTAGAGAAAATGCATTTAAAAAATATTATAAAGGATATATGGCATATAAAAATACAATTTCAAGCATATATATTGCTTCAGTAAAAAAAGATTGTAGTATAGCAAAAATTAGAAAGTTTGAAAACGCTTTGGGTAAATCGTTACATTCAGATAATATAAAGTTTTGTGTTTATGAAAATTTGCTTAGTAGTGTCAATAAATATCTTCCAGTACTGCATGAATATATTGAATTAAGAAAGAAAATCTTGGGTTTTGATGAAATGAATATGTGGGATATGTATGTGTCATTAGTAGAAGATGAGTCGAAAGATTATACATACGAAGAAGCAATAGAAATAGTTAAAAAGGCTTTATTGCCTCTAGGGAAAGATTATCAAAATTTATTGAACAAAGCTTTTAGTGAGGGTTGGGTAGATGTATATCCATCAAAGGGCAAAAGAAGTGGTGCTTATTCTTGGGGATATTATTCCTCTCCCCCATATTTGTTGTTAAACTATTCAAATACTTTGAGTGATGTATTTACATTAGCCCATGAGCTTGGGCACTCTATGCACTCATATTATTCTGATAAAACGCAATGTTATGAAAAAGCTGGATATCCAATTTTTGTAGCAGAAGTGGCAAGTACAGTTAATGAAGTTTTAGTATTAAAACACATGTTGAAAAGTGCTAAAGGCCAAGAAAAGAAATACCTTTTAAACTATTATTTAGAGATGTTTAGAACAACATTGTTTAGGCAAACGATGTTTGCGGAATTTGAATATTTAGCACACCAAATATATGAAAATGGAGAACCATTAACAGGAGAATTATTGAATGATGTATATTTGAAATTAAATAAAAAATACTATGGCCAAGGAGTTAAACACAACAAAGAAATTGCATATGAATGGGCAAGAGTACCTCATTTTTATTCAGCATTTTATGTATATAAATATGCGACAGGATTAACAAGTGCAATAACTATTGTTTGTAATTTGCTTTCGGATTCAACGTATATAGAAAAATATAAAACTTTTTTATCTTCTGGTGGTTCTGATTACCCTATAGAAATGTTGAAAAAAGTAGGTGTTAACCTAGAGACAACTCTTCCATTTGAAGTAGCTTTAGGTGAGTATAAGAAGATATTAACTGAATTTGCTGCCTTATGAAAAAAATTAAAACCCTAATAATTATTTTTATTCTTTTTATAATGGTGTTTAGTGTTTTTAATACGACATCTTTTTTGGCATTTGCAAGTAATGATATAAATTTAGATGATTATTATGCATTTGTTGAAAAAAAGAGAACACTCAGTAAGAGTGGGGAGATTGAAAATGTTTTAATTTTTAGAGTTGATGCGAATGCATATAGTAAAAACAAAAGAGATGATATGCCACCATTAGACGAGTTTTTAGCTAAAGCTTCTACTGCAATAAGAACGATACGTGAATCTTTTCCTGAAGCACAAGTAAAAAAAGAGATAATGACTCCAAAAAGTAAAGTGGAAATTGTTTTAAGTAGATATGCAAGCTCTGAAGAATATGATATTAGAAATGGGCGTACTAATTTAGATAAGCCAAATTCGACATATGAAAAAGAAAAAGGTGTAGTATATAACAAAACAATATCCAAAATCCCTTATTTTTTTGCAAATATCGAAAATGAAAAAATAAAAGAGTGTATTGATACTTTTAAAAATATAGATACAAATCAAGATAAGTTTTTATACACAGAAACATATGTATATCCTTACGGTTTTGACCGTTTTTCAACTAATGCTGATGAATCATACAAAGATTCATCAACAAATTTATATGTCCATAAATATTATGCAAATGGTAATCAGCTAAATAGCAGAGATTTAATTTTTACTCAATCAAGCCCTAATCCTGCTTTTTGGTATGGCATATCCATAAGCGGTGGAGTATTGGTTTTGTTTTTATTAGTGTTAACATTGCTTGTATACCAAAAAAAGGTATCTAAGGAAAACATTCAAAGCTAGTTGTAATGCTAAATGATGTTATTATGAAAAAAACAAAAATTGATAGATAAGAGTGATATTGCAAAATGGAAAATTTTGAAGTTGCGTTTACTTTGACAGGCTGACTCAAAAGTTGCACTTACTCTGAAAAGTAACTTTTTGCAAAACTTAAATATTGTAAATCTAGTTTTGACTTGTATGATTTTTCACTCTATAATTAAATAACATTGATATTGTTAAATTATTGAAGAAGTAGGAGAAATTAAATGGCACCAAGAAAAAAACCTATCGAGCCTGTTGACATAACGACTGAAAAAGCTCTTTTAGGCTGTATATTGAAAAATGCAGATGTTAGCGAAAAAGCTATTCCTAAATTAACAGCAGATATGTTTGCTGACAACAAGCATCAATCAATTTTTGCTGCATGCAAAAAAGTCCATGAATCTGGTGTACCAATTGATGCTTTTGTAATTAACACGCAATTGATGAACGATAGGACCGAATTTCCAGGAGCTATTGATTACCTTATCAATTTAATGAAAAATATAATAGACGTTACAAACTGGGAGTCTTATGTTAATACTTTAGTCAAAAATGCAAAATTACAACAAATTATAGATGCAGGTAATGCCCTTATTCAAGTTGGGCATACTTCTGAGACTGTAGATGAAGCATCTAGTAGAGTTTCAGACATTTTTATTGGAGTATCAGGTACTGAGACAAAGGATGAAGGGATACGGCCTATAAGCAGTTTAATAATGAAATATGGTGCTAAATATGAAAAGGCCAGGAAAGATAAGGATCTATTTAAGGGATTATACACGGGATTTGATAATTTTGATGAAGTAACTAATGGTCTTTTAAAAAGTGCAGTTTATGTTCTTGCTGCAAGACCTGGAGTTGGTAAGACCGCTTTTGCTTTAAATATAGTTGCAAATATAATAGAAAGAGAAAGAAAAGATGAAAAGAAGCAAAAGCCAGAAGAAAAGAGCGTAATGGCCTTTTTTTGTTTAGAAATGTCTAGTGAAGATTTGATTCATAGATTAGTAAGTATTTGTTCTCAACTTCCTCTTGAACAAATAAAAAGAGCGACGGTGCCTGATTCAGATTTGCAAAAATTCTTATATGCATCTGAAGTTTTAGAGAATTCAAAGTTATATCTAGATACAACTGCAGCTATTTCTCCTGGGGAAATTTTAGCACGATGTCAAAAAATCAAAAAGGAGAATAAAGAAAAATTAGATTTGGTGGTAATTGACTATTTACAATTACTTTCTCTAAGTGAAAGTGGCAAAAGTTCAGGTAGCATAACACAAGATGTCACTAGAATAAGTAGGGCAATAAAAATGCTTGCCATGAAACTAGAGGTACCGGTAATTGCATTGTCGCAAATGTCTAGAAAAATCGATGATCCTAATCGTGAAGATAAAACCCCAAAACTTTCAGATTTAAGAGAATCTGGAGCTATTGAGCAAGATGCTGACGTTGTCTTTTTCTTAAGTCCTGGAAGAAAGCCTAAGTTTAAGGATGGAAAACCAGAGCCAGGCACTATAAAATTGAATATTGAAAAAAATAGACATGGAGAAAGGACTGGAATTGTATATTATTGGTATAATCAAACTGTTACATTTAAAGAGGCACCTGAAGCAGAGCAAAGGTTTTTTGACACAATGAGTGGAGAAGTGAAAGGTAAGGGTAAAGGTAAATTTATAAAAAAAGAGGATTCAGTTGAGTCTGAAGAAATTGAAAATCCTGATGGTTTAGGATATTAACAAAAATAAATTGTGTTAAGATTAAATTATAATAGTTGAATTAAGGTAGTAGAATGAAAAAGTCTTATCAAGAAAAAGTAACAAAACAAACAAAGTATAAAATTAGCTTTAGAGACAAATTGAAAAAAGAGCTAAAAGGTTTTACAGCTAAATCATTTTTTATTAAAACTGCAATTATTATAATTTCAGCTTTAGTAATTGCTATATTAGCTTTGTTGATGCAAATAACATTAGGCCAAGGTAAATATAGTGATATATCAGAAATTTTTGATTCAAAGACAATACTTTATGTTTTAAATACTACCGTTATATTGACTATCATGTTATCAACTTTGTATTTTTACACTAGGTTTAGTCAAAAGGGAAAAGATTCAATAAAAAATTTATGGATACTAGTTATATGTGTAAGTAGTACATTTTTATTGTCCATACTTTTTAGTCTTCTAATTAATGTTTATATAGCACCAATAGCATTGGTAGCAATGTTAATAGCAACGTTGCTAGACAAGAAAAATGGGATTGTTGCTAGTGTTTTAACTTCTCAAACATACTTTTTTATTTATTTGTTAACGGTTGGGCATGATAATGTCATTCATAGTTTAGCAGCCCTTTTATCCTCAATGGTTGCTTCTATTTTTTTGGTAATGACTCTAGAAAAGTCAAAAACAAGATTTAATTATATTATAACTTCTTTGTTTGTCGGCCTTGTTGTAATGTTTATACCTATGATAATCAATTTGCTTAGCTATATTGGTAACCATGCTTTGAGTAGAGAAATTTTTATGGGTGGAATGTGGTCATTGCTTTCAGTAATTTTATCTGTTGCGTTGTACACTTTATTTCTTCCTATACTCGAGAGAATATTCAAAATTAGCACAACATTTAGGATGGCAGAATTAACTTCTTTGGCAAATCCTCTTTTAAAAAAATTGTCTAAAGAAGCTCCAGGTACATTTAATCATAGTTTAGTTGTCGGAAGCCTAGTAGAGCTTTGTGCAGATGCAATTGGAGAAGATACACAACTTGCAAAGGCTGCAGCATATTATCATGACATAGGGAAAATTGAAAATCCAGATTATTATGGTGAAAACCAAAAAGGATATAATCCTCATGACGATGTTATTCCTGAAGTTAGTGTTTCAATGATAATTAATCATACCATTGCTGGTTACGAGATTTTAAAAGAAGCCAAAATGCCACAAGTTATTGTTGATGTAACACGAGAGCATCATGGTACCACGCCAGTAAATTACTTTTTATATAAGGCTCAAGGCTACACTGAAGATCACGTTGATTCAACTGAATTTAGATATCAAGGTCCTAAGCCTAGCACAAAAATAGCTGCTATAATTATGATAGTAGATACAGTTGAAGCTGCAAGTCGTGCAATGGCTGGTTCTTTTAGTGATACTAGAGAGTTTAAAAAATTTATAAATAAATTGATTAAGGAAAAAGTCGACCAAGATCAATTTAGCGAATGCGATTTAACTTTTAATGATTTACAAATAATTGAAGATGTTTTAGTAGAGGCGATTCCTTCAATGTTTCACGTAAGAATTAAGTATGTTAAACCCGGTGAGAGCAGTGATGATGATACAAATGTTGTTGAAGAAAGAAAAGATTATATTGCTAAAGAAGAAAGCAATGGTTGAAAAGAAGAATAAGCTTTCATGATAAATTTATTTGTTGATAAAAAATATAAAAAACTAATAAGGCATGCAGTTAACTGTGTGCTTTTGCATTTTTCTATCAAGAAAAAAGATATAGATATTGAAATAGGTTTTTTATCTGTAGAAGATATGAAAAATTTAAATTTAACGTCAAGAGGTATAGATAAAGTCACCGATGTTTTGTCTTTTCCTGCGATAGAAGGGGTTTTTTATGGCAAAAACTTTGATATTGATCAAATTAAAGAAGAACCTTTTGTGTCTATTAATCCAGAAAATGGTGCTTTGATTTTGGGAGAAATATATATATGTTTAGATATTGCAAAAGAGCAAGCTGCGTTGTACGAACATAGCCTAGAAAGAGAGTTATCTTTTTTAACTGTACATGGAGTTTTACATTTATTAGGTTTTGATCATGTAAGCAAAGAAGAAGAAAAAGAAATGATATTATTGCAAAAAGAAATAATGAAAATGATAGGGTTTTAATATTAGGAGAAAAATGGAATTTAAATGTGGCTATATAGCAATTATAGGGCGACCAAATGTTGGTAAATCCACTTTGATTAATAATATGGTAGGACAAAAAGTGGCTATAGTAACTTGGAAACCTCAAACTACTAGAAATAGGCTTTTAGGTATTGTAAACAAAGACAATGCGCAGATAATACTAATTGATACACCTGGCATACATAAGCCAGCAAATCAACTAGGAAAATATATGCAAAAGGCTGTAAATGCAGCATTAGCAGGTGTTGATGGTGTTCTATATGTCTTTGATGCGGAAAAGAATATAATTGAAGACGATATAATGATGCTAGAAAGAGTGTCAAAAGAATCACCCGTTATTGTTCTATTAAACAAAATGGATAGAGTAACTCCTGAAAAAATTGCAGAAATGATAAAAGAGCTACATATAAAATTCCCAAATATCCAAGCAATTATCCCAACTGCTGCTATAAAAGGTAAAAATCTCGATATGGTTTTTGACGAAATTTTAAAAGTTTTACCAATTGGAGAAAGGCATTTTGATGAGGATTATTATACAGACCAGCCAACTAGATTTTTGGCAGCAGAAATTGTTAGGGAGAAAGCTTTCAGGGTGTTAGATAAAGAAATTCCTTATGGTATTGCAGTTGTTGTAAATGCATTCAAGGAAAAAAACAATATAATTCATATTGATGCAGACGTGGTTGTTCAAAAAGATAGCCACAAAGGAATTGTATTAGGCAAGGGCGGCGAAACAATTAAAAAAATTGGTACATATGCAAGGCAAGATTTAGAAGAAATACTTGGACAACAAGTGTTTTTAAAACTCTTTGTTAAAGTTAGAGAGGAGTGGAGAGATTCGAAAAACTTTTTAAAAGACTTTGGCTATGATTCCGGCGATTTATAAAAGTTTAGGATGCTATATGATTCTAGTGATTTATAAGAATTTAGGATACCATAGATTCTGGTAATTTATAGAGTTTAGGTATTATATGATTTTGGCGATTTATAGAGTTTAGGATACTAATATAAGAAGTAGGGGAGTAAAAACTAGATGCAAACGAACATAAAAGGTTTATGTGTTAAGGCTATAGATTATGGAGAGACAGGGAAAATATTGACTATTATTTCCTTTGGTAGTGGGAAGATCGTGGCTTCAATTTCTGGTGTAAAAAGTCCAAAGTCTAAATTAAAAATGAGTGCAATGCCATTAGCATATGGCGAATATACGATATATTCAAAAGGAAAATATTGCAAAGTTATTAGTGCTACATTAGAAGATAGTTTTTTTAATTGTTGGAATGATTTTGAGAAATATTCAGCTTCGCAAATTGTATTAGAGTTATTAGACAAGGTTAGTTATGATAATCAAAATGTTGACAAAGAATTAAGCTTTGCACTTAATGCTATAAGTTTGATTAATTATACAGCAACAACCCCTCTAATTTTTGTAATATGGTTTATTTTAAAAATATTTGCTTGTGTCGGCATTGATTTTGTCGATTATGACATTGATAAAAAAATGAAAGGATTGTTTGAGTCTATACAAGCTATGGAAGTTGATACAATTGATTCAGTTGATATTGCAGAAGAAAGTTTAAGTAGTATCTTAAATGTTTTATCTATGATAATTAACAATGCATTAGACATTAAAATAACCTCAGTTGGTTTACGTGATAAGACAATAGCCTTTGAAAGAAAAGTTAACAAAAATATTACCCCAAATAAACATGGAGACAAAGATTAAGTATTTCTAAAGTTTATATTGGTAAAAAATTCATATCTGAGTTTGATATAAGTCAAAACCCTGGAGACAAAGATTAAGTATTTCTAAAGTTTATATTGGTAAAAAAGCTTGATATAAGTCAAAACCCTGGAGACAAAGATTAAGTATTTCTACAGTTCATATTGGTACAAAATTCATATCTGAGTTTGATATAAGTCAATATAATAATGAGGGATAGGTCTTTTTTTAATTTAAAAGTCTAAAAAACAAGTTAAACAGCTCAATTTGCTTGCGAATATTAGCTAATTTCAATATAATAAGCATAGTCTAATAATACGATATAATACATCAATTAAAAAATAAATATATATAAGGAGAAAATTATGACGAAAAAATTTGTATATCTTTTTAAAGAAGCAGACAGTAGCGATAGAGCTAAGTTTGGAGGCAAAGGTGCAAATCTTGCTGAAATGACAAAGTTGGGTTTACCTGTACCACAAGGTTTTATCATTACCACAGAAGCTTGCACACAATATTATGCTGATGGTGAAAAAATAAATGACAGCATAGTAAAAGAAATTTTTGATACTTTGGAAAAGCTAGAAAAACAAGAAGGAAAACGTTTTGGTGATATAGCAAATCCATTTTTAGTTTCTGTACGTAGCGGAGCAAGAGCCTCGATGCCTGGTATGATGGATACTATCTTAAATCTAGGACTAAATGATGCTACCGTTGAAGGGCTAGCTAAATTAACAAATAATGTTCGTTTTGCATATGATAGTTATCGTAGATTTATTCAAATGTATTCAGACGTTGTTTGTGGTGTAGAAAGAGCTGGATTTGAAGCTATAATTGAACAAATGAAAAAAGACAGGAAAGTTGAACGTGACGATCAATTAAATGCTGAAGATATGCAAAAGATGGTTCAAAAATTTAAAGCATATTTTAAAACTACAAAAGGATATGATTTTCCGCAAGATCCAAGAGCACAATTAATTGGTTCAGTCGAAGCTGTTTTCCGTAGCTGGAATAATGCTAGAGCAATTTCATATCGTAGAATGAACAATATCCCTGCAGAATGGGGTACAGCTGTTAATGTTCAATCAATGGTATTTGGAAATATGGGAGAAACCTCAGGTACTGGTGTTGCTTTTACAAGAAATCCATCAACTGGTGAAAATAAACTTTATGGTGAATACTTGATGAATGCACAAGGTGAAGACGTTGTTGCTGGTATTCGTACACCATTCCCAATTTCTCATTTAGAAGAAGACAATAAAGAAATTTATGATCAATTTGTAGATATTGCAGAAAGATTAGAAAATCATTTTAGAGATATGCAAGATCTTGAGTTTACAATCGAGCGTGGAAAACTATACATGCTCCAAACAAGAAATGGCAAAAGAACTGCAACTGCAGCAATTAATATTGCAATTGATTTAGTTAAAGAAGGATTAGCTACTGAAGAAGAAGCTCTACTAAAAATTGAGCCAAAACAATTAGATGATTTACTACATCCAACATTTGTACCTTCAGCTTTAGCTAGTGCTAAACCTATTGCACAAGGTTTACCAGCATCTCCTGGTGGAGCAAGTGGTAAAATTTCATTTACAGCAGAAGATGCAAAGAAAAGAGCTCAAGCTGGCGAAAAGGTTTTACTAGTTAGACTTGAGACTTCTCCAGAAGATATTGAAGGAATGCATGCAGCAGAAGGTATTTTGACAGGTAGAGGCGGACTAACATCACACGCAGCGGTTGTTGCACGTGGTATGGGCAAATGTTGTGTATCTGGTGTTGGTGCATTGGTTATTGATGAAGGAAAACAAACTTTGACAGTAAATGGTAAAGTATATGGTGTTAACGATGTTTTATCAATTGATGGGAGTTCTGGCTATGTTTATGAAGGTGCCCTTAAAACACAACAACCAGATATCACAGGAAATTTTGCGACTGTAATGGAATGGGCTAATAAATATCGCACATTGAAAGTTAGAGCAAATGCAGATAATCCTAAAGATGCAAGTGTAGGATATGAATATGGTGCAGAAGGAATCGGTCTATGTAGAACAGAGCATATGTTCTTTGATGCAAATAGAATAAATACAATGCGCCAAATGATTTTATCTAAAACAGTCGAGCAAAGAGAAGAAGCTTTAGCAAAACTACTTCCAATGCAAAGAGAAGACTTTAAAGGAATTTATAGAGCTTTACATGGTAATCCTGTAACAATCAGATTTTTAGATCCACCACTACATGAGTTTTTACCTAATAATGAAGCAGATATCGTCACTGTAGCAAAAGAACTTAAGATTTCAGTTAATGAGCTTAAAGAAGCAATTGAAAACTTGACTGAACTTAACCCAATGTTAGGTCATAGGGGATGTCGTTTAGCTATAACTTATCCAGAAATATATGCAATGCAAACAAGAGCTGTTCTAGAAGCTGCAATAGCAGTAAGTGAAGAAGGCGAAGCAATTGAAGCAGAAATTATGATACCACTTGTATCTGATATTAAAGAACTTCAATATGTGAAAAAAGTCGTTGTAGATACTGCAGAGAAAGTCTTTGCAGAAAAGGGAAAGAGAGTTAAGTATCAAGTTGGCACAATGATTGAACTTCCAAGAGCTGCTTTGACTGCAGATGCAATCGCTAAAGAAGCTGAGTTTTTCTCTTTTGGTACAAATGATTTAACACAAACAACATTTGGATTTAGCAGAGATGATGCAAATAAATTCTTACCAGACTATTATGGAAAGCAAATTTTTGCAAGAGATCCATTTGAAGGATTAGATTTTATCGGTGTTGGTGAACTTGTAAAAATAGCGGTAGAAAAAGGAAAATCAACACGTAAAAATATAAAACTTGGTATTTGTGGAGAACACGGTGGAGATCCAGCAACTATTGATTTTTGTCACAATGTTGGCTTAGACTATGTTTCCTGCTCGCCATTTAGAGTTCCAATAGCAATACTAGCAGCAGCACATGCAGCAATTAATGCAAAAAAAGCAAAGAAAAAACAATAGTTTTTAACCTTCGAGCATAAAAACTAAAATGGCAAAGTGGTTCGATTTTGAATCACTTTGTTCTTTTTAGCATGTTGAAACATATTGCATTTTTATAATTTGCGATTTAATTTTAAATATTCAAAATTCATAGTTTTATATAAATGTCAGTTTAGAAATATACGTAAATATGGTAAAATATATAAGAAGCTTAAGATAATTGTAGGTGCTTAAGATTTTGGAGGAAAATGAAAGAAAAGTATTTAGATTTTGAAAAAAATTTTTTGAGTCCATATGCACAAAGGAGTTATGAAACAAAAGGTAGAGTTATTAAAGTTGCAGAATGTCCAATGCGTACGGAATTCCAAAGAGATCGAGATAGAATCATACACTCTAAGGCTTTTAGACGTTTGAAACATAAAACACAAGTTTTTGTTTCGCCTTCATCTGATCATTTTAGAACTAGATTAACACATACTTTAGAAGTTACTCAAATTGCAAGGACCATTAGTAGATGTTTGTGTTTAAATGAAGACCTTACAGAAGCAATAGCTTTAGGACATGATTTAGGGCACACTCCATTTGGTCATACAGGAGAGCGCGTTTTAAATGATATAACTGGTCATTTTAGACACAATGAGCAAAGCTTAAGAGTAGTTGAATTACTAGAAGATGATGGTAAGGGATTGAATTTAACATGGGAAGTTAGAGATGGAATTTTAAATCATTCTGGTCCAAATCAACCCTCAACTTTAGAAGGCGCGGTTGTAAGGATTTCAGATAGAATTGCTTACTTAAATCACGATGTTGATGATGCAATTACTGCAGGTATAATAAAAGAATCAGACATATCTCAAGAAATAGAGGAGGTTTTAGGGAAAGGAAAAGGTGTCAAAATAAATACAATTGTAAATGATATAATTCAAAACTCCGTAGGAAAAGATGAAATTATTATGTCTGAAACTTGTCATGAAGCTATGCAAAATTTAAGAGCCTTTATGTTTGATAGAGTATACGGTGCCATGAGTGCAAAAATAGAGGAAACAAAGGCGAGAAGATTGCTTGAAACCTTATTTTCATTTTATGAAAAAAATGATTTAGAAGTTCCTTCAGTTTATAAGAAAAACTCAAATGACCCAAAAAGATATATTACTGACTATATTGCACAAATGTCAGATAATTATGCTATAAAAATGTTCGAAAAATATTTTATGCCACAAAATTGGGATCAAGGGAATTAGAGTATTTTAATGTTTTATTCAATAAAAACTTAATTTTTATAGAAATTACATTATCATAATGTTGGGAAACGGTGTGAGGATATATGAAAATAGATAAAGTATTAAATGATGTTCAAAATCAAATTGTTCAAGATACAGAAGGCGTTGTCTTAGTTTTGGCTGGAGCAGGTTCTGGAAAAACTAGAGTTCTTACACATAGAGTTGCATATCTAGTAGAAGAAAAGCTTGTTCCTTCACATAATATTCTGGCAATCACATTTACCAACAAAGCAACTAATGAGATGAAATTAAGACTAGATAAACAACTAGGTGAAGATCATAAAGTTTTTGTTTCAACCTTTCACTCGCTTTGTGCATATATTTTGAGAAATGATATTACAAATTTAGGATACGCTAGAAATACTTTCACTATATATGATGAAACTGATCAAAAAAGAGTCATCAAAAGAATTTTAACGACATTAGGCTATGATGGTGATATTACTGAAAAAGAAGCTCTTAGAGAAATTGCGACTGCAAAACAATTAGGACTTACCCCCGATCAATATTATGTATTTATAAAAGGTCAAAACAAAAAAGCAGATAAAATTTATAAAATATATAGTGCATATGAATTGCATTTGATGAATGATAATTGTTTAGATTTTGATGATTTACTGTTGAAAACAAAAGCCCTCTTTGAAAATTTTCCCGATATTTTAGAAAGATATCAAGATTGGTTTAGATATATTCATGTTGATGAGTTTCAAGATACAAATCCAGTTCAATTTAGAATAATTGAATTATTACAAGGAAAGCACAAAAACCTTTTTGTAGTTGGAGATGATGATCAAAGTATATATGGTTGGCGTGGTGCAGAAATAGATAATATTTTAGATTTTGATAAACATTTTGAAAATGTAAAAATTTATAAATTAGAACAAAATTATAGATCAACTAAGCCCATAATAGATGTTGCTAACAATATAATCAAAAACAATGTACATAGGAGAGAAAAGGTTTTATTTACAGAGCAAAAAGGTGGTGCTGAAGTTCTTTTTAATGGTTTGTTTAGCGATAAAGAAGAAGCTCGTTGGGTAGTAGATAGAATTTCTAATTTAAAATTTAAATATGGATATAGAAATAGTGATTTTGCAATTTTAGTTAGAAAAAGTAGTATTTCTAGAAATTTTGAAGATGCTTTAAATCAGTATACAATGCCATACAAATTAATGGGTGGGACAAGATTTCTTGATAGGGCTGAAATTAAAGATGTTGCAAGTTATTTAAATGTTTTGCATAATCCACAAGATGGGCAGTCTTTGATTAGAGCGATGAGGACACCTAGTAAAGGAATAGGGGAAGTTACTATCACTAAAATGCTAGATTATGCTGACAAATATAATAGAGCAAATAATGCGAATATTACTTTACATGATATTGTTTTTGGAATAGACAATGAGCATGCAGAGGCGATATCATCAAGAGTTGCAAATAAAGTTTTAGAATTTAAAATGATGCTCATGGATATGCAAGATAAAAAATTAGAAGAAGGTATTAGCTTAGACTCACTTGTAAAGTTTGTTATAGAACGTGCAAAGTTTAAAGAAGCTCTTTTATCTTCCTCTAGCGAAGAAGACATATCAAGATGGGAAAATATTCAAGAATTTATAGTGTTAGTTAGAGAATTAATTGCAAATAAAACAATAGTTACATTAGATGATTTAATACAAAGATTAAGTCTAGTTCCTGAAAATAAAGATGAACTTACTGATCTTGATCAGGTAACGATAGCCACTGTTCATGCAGTTAAGGGCTTGGAGTTCAAGGTTGTTTTCATCGTTGCTTGCGAAACAAATGTTTTTCCTTCAGTCTTGAGTGTTGAAGAAGGCCGTTTAGAAGAAGAAAGACGTTTGATGTATGTCGCTGCAACAAGAGCAAAAGAGCGTTTGCTAATTACATGGGCCGGCTCTAGGTGGGGATTTAGTGGAATGGAAAGGGCTACCCCCTCAAGGTTTGTTTTAGAGGCTCAAAATAGAGTGATAATTGAAAGCCATTTTGCTGTTGAAGAAGAAGGTATGGAATTGCCAACAACACTGATGGAAAATAGAGCAAAACAAATCATTGCGCAAGTAAAAAGTGCACCCAAAATAGCAGACAAGGAAAAACTAGGGAAGTATGCAAAAGGCGTTAGGGTCAAACATAGACTATATGGTGAAGGTGAAATAATTTTAATAACTGGATCAGACTCTGCCCCTCTTTTAACTATAGATTTTGGAGATTTTGGAATCAAAAAGTTTGATGCTTTAGTTGCAAAGCTTGACATTATTTAATTTTTTTGAAAGGTGAGAGTCATTATTTTATGAATAGAATGAAAGAACTAGTCGAAATTCTAAATAGATATGCATATGAATATTATGTATTAGATAATCCTAGTGTTTCGGATGCTGAGTTTGACAAACTATATGATGAGCTTGTTTTGTTAGAAAAAGCTGAAGGCATGGTATTGCCTGACTCACCAACTCAAAGAGTAGGTGGTTCCCCTCTTTCTGGTTTTACGCAACATAAACATAGACAAAGATTGTATTCACTAGACAAAGCACAGTCATTAGATGAACTTGAAGCATTTTTTACAAGAATTGAAAAGGAAGTAGGCTATTTGCCAAAATTTGCTTTAGAGCATAAATACGATGGATTAACAATCTCTTTAACATATGAAAATGGTTTTTTAGTCTCTGCAGCAACAAGAGGAAATGGTCAAGTTGGTGAGGATGTTACTAATCAGATAAAAACAATTAAAACAATACCGCTATCTATCAAATTTAAAGGCGTTATTGAAATACAAGGAGAGGGAATAATGAAATTGTCTTCTCTTGAGTTATACAATAAAACATATAATGAACCTTTGAAAAATGCTAGAAATGCCGCAGCTGGAGCCATAAGAAATTTAGATCCCAAAGAAACTGCTAAAAGAAATTTAGACTTTTTTGCATATAATGTGGGTTATTATGATGGAATTAAGTTTGAGACGCAAGAAGATATAAGAAACTTTTTAATAAAGGAAGGTTTTTTAGTTGGTAATGAGTTTTCATTAGTTGACGATATCGAAATAGCAGAACAAAAATTAGACAAAATTGATATGAGCAAGGATGGTTTAGATTTTTTAATTGATGGTGCAGTCTTTAAGGTTAATGATTTGAATTTAAGAGAAATGTTAGGTTATACTCAAAAGTTTCCTAAGTGGGCTATTGCATATAAATTTAAAGCTGAAGAAGTTGTTACAGTGCTAAAAGAAGTTGTTTGGCAAGTATCTAGAACTGGTAAAATTAACCCCCTTGCAATTTTAGAGCCAGTAGAACTTGCAGGTGCTACTATTCGAAGGGCAACACTAAATAATATTGATGATATACGAAAGAAAGAAATAAAAATCGGAAGCAGTGTTATATTGAGGCGTAGCAATGATGTTATTCCAGAAATTTTAGGAGTGCATTCTCATAGCAAAGACAGTAAATCTATTGACCCACCTGCTTTTTGTCCTTCATGTGGAACGCCTGTAAGGCGGGAGGGAGCTTTTTATTTTTGTGATAATACACAAGCTTGTGCACCAATTATTATAGATAAAATTGTTCATTTTGCATCAAAGGAAGGAATGGATATTGAAGGTTTATCAGAAAAAACCGCTGAGCAATTATTTAATGATTTCAAAATTAATAGGGTTGATAAAATATATGAATTAACAAAAGAAAAACTTCTTACTCTTGAAGGGTTTAGAGATAAAAAAGCACAAAATTTAATAGATGCTATTGAAAAGTCTAAACATACAACTCTTGCTAGACTTATATACGCACTTGGAATACCAACGATTGGTCTAAAGGCTTCAGGTGAACTTGAAAAAACTTTTGTTACTTTAGATAATTTGTTAATTGCAACGGAAGAACAAATTCAGTCCATACCAGATTTTGGACAAATTATGGCAAGTTCTGTGATTTCATTTTTCAACGATGAAGAAAATAAAAATCTAATAAAATCCTTATTAAATCATGGAATTGTTATTAAAAAAACAGAAACACCAAGTGGAAAACTAACTGGGAAAGTAGTTGTTTTCACAGGTTCTATGAAGCATTTCTCACGTGGTGAGGCAACAAAACTTGTCAAATCTTTAGGTGCAGAGGTAGCTTCAAGTGTTTCGAAAAATGTCAATTTAGTAGTGTATGGCGAAGATGCTGGAAGTAAGTTTGAAAAAGCAAAAAGTTTAGGAATAGAGTTGATAGATGAGACAAGCTTTTTAGATTTAGTTAGTGATAAAAAGGATGAATTAATAAGTGCAAATACTGATGCAATCAAAATAGAAGAAAACATTTCAAATAAGGAAGTTAGTGAGTTTTCTCAATTAAGTTTTTTTGATGAATTTTAAATAAAATTAGCTATTTCATGCTATTTCCGTGGTTTTAAATTGATTTTTGAGCAAATTTTAGCAAATTGGGGATAACTCAAATATTTTTGTTAAATATGCTTGCTAAATATGTTAATATGTAGTTGCATATAATTATTATATAAAATAATATCGTTACTAAAGGAAAAAATGAGGCAAGGAAAATTAAGTAGCTCTGAATTAAAAAAGAATGTTTTAGAGGTAATAAAGCATAGACGTCCAGAAATAATTTCTGGGGCAGCACTTGGTGAAGATTGTGCTGAATTTTCTGGAAGTGGAAAATTTTTAATTTCAACTGATCCAATTACTGGGAAAACTGCAAACTTAGGCTCATTAGCTATAAAGGTTGCCTCAAATGATGTTATCGCTTCAGGCGGAGAACCATTTTTAGCAATGTTAACTATTATTGCACCAATTACAGCTAAACCGAGTGATATAAAGATAGTTATGGAAGATGCTGAAGCGGAAGCTGCAAAAATGAACCTAGAAATCGCAGGAGGTCATACTGAATTTTCTGACTCAGTGAATAGGATGATCGCAAGTTGTACAGTTATTGGAAAGACGAATAAACATATAACTGCAACAAATCCTAAAATTGGTGACAGCATAGTTGTTACTAAAGATGTAGGGCTTGAAGGAATCAACATTATTGTAGAAAATTTATCAGATGAATTAGGCTTATCTATAGAAGAAATTGAAGAGGCTAAAAATTACTCAAATAGTTTGAGTATATTAGAGGAAGGTAGAATTTGTCGTGACTTTAATGTTGGCTCAATGCATGATATTACAGAAGGCGGAATCTTTGGTGCTATAAGTGAAGTTTGTGAGGGGGCAGGGGTTGGTGCAGAATTGTATGTTGAAAAAATTCCTGTGACCAAACTTTCAAAAAAAGTAGCTGATAAAATAGGGATAGATATATATAAATTGTTATCTAGTGGTTCGCTTTTAGTTACAACTTCCAGTCCAAGCGAGTTAATTGAATTGCTTAGCAAAGCGAAAATTAAAGCAACTGAAGTTGGTGTAATAACTGGGAAGCTACCTTATGCAGTTTATTCGAATGGAACTAAAAAATTGTTAAAAGTTTGTCCAGATGAACTTTTTAATGTATAGAAGGGGACCGATATGTCAAAAAATACAATTAAGCACTATAGTATGACAGGTTATGGTAAGGGCGTTTGTGAAGACAACGGTCTAAAAATTACTGTGGAAATGAAATCTGTAAATCATAGATTTTTAGATTTATCGATAAGAACTCCCAAAAATTATATGTTTGCAGAAGATATGATTAGAAATAAAGTTAAAGAACATGTGTTTAGAGGACACCTTGATATTTTTGTCAATGTTGATGATTGTAGAGATAAGCACTCTACTCTTTTGCTTGATGAAAATTTAGCTAAAGAATATTTGAGAGTTAGTAAGGAATTGGAAGTTTTAGGCTATTGTCAGGATATGAGTGTATCAACCCTACTTAGCATGCCAGAGATATTGCGGCCAGCCTACATTGATGAAGATGAAAAATTGCTTGAAGCTTTGATATTAGATGCAACATCTCAAGCTGTTAAAAATATGCAAAAGATGAGATTAAAAGAAGGAACAAACTTAGTAAAAGATTTGTTATATAAAATTCATTCTTTACAAGAATTGGTTAGTAAAATTAAAGAGTATGCAAGTGTAATTAGTGAAGATTATAAAAAATCTTTATCAAGTAAGCTTGCAGAAGCTTTGAAAGAAGAGGCAATTAGTCCAAGTAGAATTGAAGCTGAAATTACATTGTTTGTAGATAAAGCAAGCATAGATGAAGAAACGACAAGACTTGAAAGCCATTTAAATCAGTATATAGAGACTTTTTTATTGCCAGGTCCAATTGGGAAAAAACTTGATTTTTTAACGCAAGAAACACATAGAGAGATTAATACTATTGCAAGTAAAAGTGTAGATATAAAAATAACAAGAATTGCACTAACAGCGAAAAATATTATTGAAGCTATTAGAGAACAAGTTCAAAATTTAGAATAAAATATGGAGAAGAGAATGGCTAAGTCAGGAATATTGTTTGTTATTTCAGGACCAAGCGGAGCCGGCAAGGGCACTGTAAGAGGAAAAGTTATGGAAAGAGAAGTAGGATTAGCTTTTTCTGTTTCTGCTACAACAAGAGTGCCAAGACCTGGTGAAATTGATGGCTTGCATTATCATTTTATCACTAAAGAAGAATTTGAAAAAATGATAGAAAATGGAGATTTTATTGAGTATGTTGCAAAGTTTCAAAATTACTACGGCACGCCAAAAGCACAAGTTGAGTCATTGCTTGCAGACGGGAAAGACGTTTTGCTTGAAATTGAAACAATTGGAGCAAATAATGTTAGAAGAATGTTCCCAGATGCAGTTATGATATTTATCACACCCTCTACTTTTGAAGAACTTGAGCGTAGACTTTTATATAGAGGCACAGAAAGTGAAAAACTTCAAAAATTGAGACTAAGGATAGCCAAGAAAGAATATAAATCCATGAGAAGATATGATTATATTGCTATTAATGATGATTTAGATCAATGTGTAAGTTTGATATGTTCAATAATTAAAGCTGAAAGGGCTAAGCGTTCTCGAAATAAAGATATTGTAGAACAGTTTAACCAAATTAAATAAAGTTATAAATTTATAAGGAGGAAAAGCGTTATGATGATCGACCCACCAATTGATAAGTTAATAAAAAAAGCACCTTGCAGGTATGCTTTAGTTGTCGCTTTAACTAAAAGGACAAATGAAATTATTGAATCTGAACCTGCTGAATATTTGGCATCTGGATTAAAACCAGTGTCTTATGTTGCTAGAGAAATATATAACGACAAAGTTAAAATTATTTTGTAATATACCCATACTTTTTTATAGTAGGAGGTATGGTTTATGAAAAAGACAGTGGTATTAGGTGTAACAGGCTGTATTGCAGCTTATAAAGCTTGCGAGATTGTTTCGTCTCTAAAAAAGTTAAATTATGATGTTAGGGTGATTATGACTCAAAATGCAACTGAGTTTGTTTCGCCATTAACTTTTGAAACTTTATCAAATAACAAAGTTGTAGTTTCTACATTTGAAAAAAATAGAGAATTTAATGTAGAGCACATTAGTTATGCAAAGCTTGCAGATATTTTTGTAGTTGCTCCAGCAACTGCAAATGTTATTTCTAAAATTGCCGATGGTATTGCTGATGATATGTTAACCACAACAATTATGGCAACAAAAGCTTTAAAAATAATTTGTCCTGCAATGAACACAGCGATGTATGAAAATCCATTATTCCAACAAAATTTAAAAAAGCTTAAAGACTTAGGTTATCTAATTATTGAGCCGGAAAGCGGGCCTTTAGCTTGTGGCGATATAGGAAAGGGTCGTCTAGCTGATCCTCAAGATATTGTTGCTGAAATAGATAAAAGATTAACTCCTAATCCAGATTACAGAGGGAAAACAATATTAATAACAGCTGGAGCAACAGAAGAAGCTATTGATAGTGTGCGGTTTATTACAAATCATTCGTCTGGGAAAATGGGGATTTCGATAGCAAAAGCTGCCTTAGCTAGGGGAGCAAAAGTTATATTAATTCACGGAAGAGTAAGCGAAATGCTTCCAGACTTAAGCTCAAATATCTATGTTAAATCGACAGAAGATATGTATAAAGAGGTAATAAAAAATCTTGATAAATGTGATATTGTCATAAAAGCAGCAGCGCCGTCGGATTATAAGGTTAAAAATTTTAGCAAAGAAAAGATAAAGGCAACAAATATTAATATAGAACTTGAAAAAAATATTGATATAGCTGCAGAAGTTGGCAAACGAAAAGATAATAAAAAACTAATTATTTTCGCTGCAGAAACATCCGATTTGCTTAAACATGCGAAAAATAAACTGAATTCTAAAAATGCAGATTTAGTTGTTGCCAATGATGTTTTAGCTGAAGGTGCAGGTTTTAATGTTGATACTAATATTGTCACATTAATTAAGCCAAATGGGGATATTATTTCTCTAGAAAAAATGTTAAAAACAAAATTAGCTGATGTTTTATTAGATAATATTCTGCTGCTTGACTAACAAATTAAGTATTTAAATATCATAATATATGGTTTTAACATATAGATTTATGTGCAATTATTTTCTTATGAAAAACTTTAAAGTAAACTAGCAAAAGGTATAACAAGTATGATTTATAATGTAATAGTAGATATAAGTGCTGATCCTATAGATAGACCTTTTTACTACAAGTCAAATTTAAATCTTAATATTGGAGATAGAGTTTTGGTCCCTTTTGGAAATAGAAAAATAGAGGGATTTGTTTTAAGCAAAGAAGAAAATTTACCAGAAGTCAGCTATGAAATAAAAGAAGTAATTAGCAAATTAGATGATTTTAGTTGTGTGTCACATGAATTTATTGAACTTGCAAATTACATGAGCAAAAAAAATATTAGATATATTGATAGCTTTAGATTGTTTATGCCAACAGGGGTTAGGAAAGGTACAGCTAGAGCAAAAAAGGTAAACTATTTATTATTTAATCAAACACATACTTTAGACTCCGCTTTAGCTTTTGTTTTAGAAAGAGCTAGTGTACAACGTGATATCATAAGAAAAATGCATGATGAAATAGAGGCTTTAGAAAGTGATATTAACAAAGAGTTTTCTCCTGCAGCTGTCAAGGCGCTTTTAGAAAAAAGAATTTTAATTCGAGAGACAAGAATTGAGAATAGAGTCCCTATTGCAATGAAAAGGGAAGCTAAAGAGGTTACTTTAACTGACGATCAGAAATATGTAGTTAAGCAGATTTTAGGCTCTAAAAAGGATCAATTCTTAATTCACGGTGTTACTGGTTCTGGTAAAACACAGGTTTATATTTCATTAATTGAACATTATTTAAATAAAGGGAAAACGGCAATTATTTTAGTTCCTGAAATATCTTTGACTCCTCAAATGCTTGGAATTTTTAGAGCAAAATTTGGAGATAAAGTAGGCATGCTTCATAGTAAGTTAAATCCTGGTGAAAGACATGATGAGTGGCAAAGAATTAGAAAAGGCGAGTCTACAGTAGTGCTAGGACCAAGAAGTGCTATTTTTGCGCCTATAAAAAATGTTGGCATAATTATCATAGATGAAGAGCATGACCAAAGCTATATATCAGAATCAAATCCTAGATATTTTACAATTGATATAGCAAAATTTAGAGCTAGATATAATGGAGCAAAGCTTGTTTTAGGCAGTGCAACCCCATCGGTAGAAACATATAAATTAGCTGAAGAAGATGGGGAATATGTTTTACTTGAAATGCCTAAGAGAATAAATGAAAGTGAATTGCCTGAGATTGAAATTGTCGATATGCGCATAGAAAGAAAACAAGGAAATACCACTTTATTAAGCAAGCCACTTATCGCAGCCATGCTAGATACGCTAAAGAAAAAAGAGCAAACTATTTTGTTTTTAAATAGAAGAGGGTATTCATCGTATATAAGTTGTCAAGATTGCGGTTATATTGCAAAATGCCCATCTTGTGATGTTTCATTAACATATCATAAATATCCAGAATTATTAAGTTGTCACTATTGTGGCGCTCAGTATAAAACGATCAAAAAATGTCCGATGTGCGGAAAAAACAATCTTAAAGATGGTAGGATTGGTACAGAACAAGTTGTTGACATGATCAAAAAGGTTTTTCCTGAAGCAAGAGTACTAAGATTAGATAATGACACAACAACGAAAAAAGATTCATATAGTAAAATTCTTTCAGCTTTTAATAGAAAAGAAGCAGATATTTTAGTCGGTACACAAATGGTGGTAAAAGGACATGATTTTCCTGATGTTACTTTGGTTGGTATCCTAGATGCAGATATCTCCTTATATGTTTCAAACTATAAGGCAAATGAAAAAACGTTTCAACTTATTACTCAAGTTGCAGGTAGAGCTGGAAGAGAACAAAAAAAGGGAAAGGTTTATTTGCAAACATTGAATCCCGCTCATCCCTTATATGCAGTTGCTTGTAGTTATGATTATAAAAAATTTTACTATAGAGAAAAAAACATAAGAAAACAAGCATATTTCCCCCCATATTCTAGAATTATAAAAATAATGTGCACAAGTGAAAAAGAGCATACAGCTGTTAGCAAATCTAGAATAATTTTTAAGCAAGTAAATGATGCTTTAGATGGGAAGCCTGGCGTTATTAGAATAAAACATATGCATTCAAGTATTAAAAAATTAAAAAATAGATATCAGTATCAAGTAATGATATTTGTTTTTGAAGAACAAGCTGATGAATATATGCAAACTATTTATGAAATAGTAAATAATAATTCAACTGGCGATGCCAGTGTGTTTATAGAAGTAAATCCACAAGATTAAAATTAGAAAATATAAGAGGAAGAAATGAGTACAAGAGAAATAATAAAGGAAGGAAATATAATTTTACGGCTTAAAGCTGATGAAGTTAAAGTATTTGATAATGAGTTGCATACTTTGTTAGATGATATGTATGAAACAATGATTAAGGCACAAGGAGTTGGGCTTGCTGCACCTCAAATAGGCATTAGTAAAAGAGTTATTATTGTTTCAACAAATCCTGAGGAAAGGATTGAAGTTATTAATCCTGAGATAGTAAAGTTTTCAGGTATGCAAGTTGGTCTAGAAGGTTGTCTATCTGTAGATCCATCAAAAAACGGCAATGTAAAACGTCCATTAAAAGTTACAGTTAAAGGTTATGATAGAGAGGGCAATAAAATTTTAGTTAAAGCAAAAGATTTTACTGCAAGGGCATTGTGTCATGAGATTGATCATTTAAATGGAGTTTTGTTTATAGATAAACTTGAACCTAATATCGAATAAAAAATTAAGGGCAAATAAGGAGAATTAATGTGAGAGTAATATTTTTAGGAACGCCAGATTTTGGAATCCCAGCATTAAAAAATATATTAAATAGCAACCATGAGCTTGTTGCTGTCGTTTCACAACCAGATAGGGTAAATGCCAGAAACAATAAGGTTATTTATTCTCCAGTAAAGCAATTTGCAATCGATAACAATTTATTGTTGTATCAATTCGAAAATATTTCAAAAGAAGGTGTCAACATATTATTGTCACTTAATGCAGATATCATGGTAACAGCTGCATATGGTCAAATATTATCAAGGGAGATATTAGATATTTGTCCTTATGGCGTAATTAATATACATGCATCAATTTTGCCAAAATATAGAGGCTCTTCACCAATACAGGCTGCTTTATTAAACGGAGATGATGAGATTGGTGTAACAATTATGCAAACAGAGTTAGAGGTTGATGCTGGAGACATTATTAAAATAATGAAATATCCTTTGAAGGGATATGAAAATGCTGGTGAATGTTTTGATATATTATCAAATCTTGGAGGAAAAGCCGTAGTTGAAGCATTAGATGAAATTGTAGAAGGTAGAGCAAAATATATTAAACAAGATCACAGTAAAGCAACATTTACTAAAAAACTAAAAAAACAAGATGGCCAACTTAATTTTGCATCTAATGCAAATAGTATTATTAATCAAATTAGAGCTTTTAGTCCTTGGCCATCTGCATATATTTTTACTTCTAGAGAGAGGCTTATAGTTCACAAAGCAAATATAATTAAAAATGATGTTTCGGGTAAAATAGGAGAAGTTTTGGTATCCCAAAATGAGCTTATTATCAAATGTAAAGATTATGCACTTTCCATCGAAGAAGTTCAAGGCGAAGGTGCAAAAAGGATGGATATAGCAAGTTATCTTAGAGGTAAGCCAATAGAGAAAGGCTCAGTTATAACGTATGTTTTAGAGAGCAAATAATGAGCGAGTTTTATAATAGTTATCTAGTTTTACAGCAAATTTTAGAAGATGGCGCATATGCAAATATAGCACTATCAAAACAAGATTTTGAAAATCAGTCAAAGGTTACAGTTATTACATATGGTGTGCTTGAAAATTATTTTTTAATTAATAAAATTTTAAAGCATCTCATAAAAAAAGAGCCTGACAACAAAGTTAAAATAATATTACAGATAGGAGTATTTTCCATATTAAATTTAAAAACTCCAAATTATGTTGTTGTAAATGAATGTGTTAATCTAGTAAAAAAAATTAATCAAAAAAGTGCTGCTGGTTTTGTTAATGCAGTTTTAAAGAAAGTTTGCAATAAAGAGTATAAAGTAGATGAAAATGACCCAGAAAGCTTATACAATATTCCATTATGGTTATATAAAAAAATTAAAACACAATATCCCTTACATTATAAAGATATTTTAAAAAAATCAAATGATAACACTTTGGAATTTAGGCTAAGGCACAATTTGGAAGAAAGTGATATCTTTGATAAACAAGAGGTAGATAACTTTCTTTCATGGCTTGAAGATGCAATATTAAAAAAAGAAGTTAGAAAATTAGCATGTGGATATAGTGGCAAAATAGATGATTTTTTAAAGAAGGGATTTGAAAAAGGTTTTGCAACGGCTCAATCTCATGGTTCAATATTAATTTGCAAGCTTTTTGGCAATGTGGAGGGGGCATATATTTTAGATGCATGTGCAGCTCCTGGAGGCAAGTCTATTTATTTAGCAGAGCACGGAGCAAAAATAGATGCTTTAGAAATTCATGAACATAGAGTTGAATTGATTAAAGCCTATGCTAAGAGGATGAAAGTTAATATTAATACATTTTTAGAAGACAGCACTATAGAAAATACGATTAGAAATGATTTGTATGATGCTGTCTTAGTTGATGCACCATGTTCCGGACTTGGTGTCTTAAATAAAAGGCAAGATATAGCTTTAAACATAAAAGAAAGTGACATAACTGCCTTATCAAATATTCAGTTTCAATTAATATCAAATTGTGCAAATTATGTAAAAAAAGATGGTTTTTTAATATATTCAACTTGTACTTTTTTGAGAGAAGAGAATGAAGGTATTATTGAAAGGTTTTTAAAGCAAAATGCTAATTTTGAACTTTGTAATATAACACCTATTGATTGTGAAAAAGATAACCATTTAGATGATTTTCGTTTTTTAAAGTTATTGCCTAATATTAATTCTAATGAAGGTTTTTTTGCAGCAAAACTTGTTAAAATTTGTTAATTTTGTAAGCTGATAATTTTCGATAGCATCTAGAAAAGTATAGAAAATTTTAGTATAATAAAAATGATAGAATTTAGGAGAGAACTTAATGCTTAGTTTACAAGATTTGACTTATGCGGAACTACAAAAAGAAGTAACAGATAGAGGATTTCCTATATTTAGAGCTAAACAGCTACTTGAAATGTCAACTCAATATAAGCGATGGGAAGAAGTTTCTAATTTACCATCTGATTTAATTGAAAGTTTTAAAAAAGATTATTTAGATACATCTTTGACATTGCTAGGTTTTGTTACAGGTCAGGATAAGACAAAAAAATATTTATTTAAAACCCATGATGATCATCTTATAGAAAGTGTTTATCTTGTAAATAGTTATGGATGCACTGTATGTATTTCGACCCAAATTGGTTGTCGAATGGGTTGTTCTTTTTGTGCTAGTGGTAAATATGGGCTTGAAAGAAATTTAACCGCTGGTGAAATGTTATCACAAGTTTTATCTATTAATAGGCTTAATAAAACAAAAGATAGGCGAGGAATTGCTAATATCGTTTTAATGGGAAGCGGGGAGCCTCTAGATAATTATGAGAATGTTGAAAAATTTTTAAAATTAGTTTCTTCAGAAGATGGAATAAATATTAGTCGCCGAAATATAACAATATCTACTTGTGGGTTAGCTGATAAAATAATAATGCTAGCAAACTCAAATCTTGGTATTAATCTATCAATATCATTGCACTCAAGTTCTGATGATGAAAGAAAAAAAATTATGCCAGTTTCTAAAAAATTTGGTATTGCAGATATCTTATCTGCAAGTGAATATTATTTTGATAAAACAGGTAGAAGAGTTACTTATGAGTATGCTTTAATTCCAGGAAAAAACTCCTCTGAAACAGATGCGCATGCTCTTGGTTCGTTGCTTGCTGAAAAAAGTGCCCACGTTAATCTTATTAAAGCCAATCCGATAGATGGTAATGAGCATATTCATATTGAAAATAAAGATATTGTCAAGTTTATGAAAATAGTCTCATCATATGGGGTCAACATAACGTTAAGAAAAAGCTTGGGCGAAGATATAGAGGGGGCTTGTGGACAACTCAAAAGAAAATATTTAGGGGATAATGTTGCGTTAGAGCAATTAAAACCTTGTTATTAATTTTAGGTAATATATGAAAAAAACATTTCTTGGAAAAATTTCTAAAAAAAAGGCAGATCGATTTGAAGTTATGTTTGAAGATAAAATTTTCAAAGGCCGCCCTAGAGGAAGAATTAAGTTAATAGATAACTTATATGTCGGTGATAATGTCGAGTTTACCATCGAGGATTCGTTTGCAAATATAGAAAAAATTCTTCCAAGAACCAATTCTTTGATAAGACCAAACGTATCAAATATTGATAAAGCTTTAATTGTTATTGCAAAAGAGCCAGAACCAGATTTTTTATTAGTTGATAAGATGATAATTAATTGTTATGCAAATGGTATTGAGCCAATTATTTGCTTCAACAAAGCAGATTTGATTGTGAAAGAGGAAATTGATAGATTATTATTACCTTATAAAAAGTTTATGAAATGTATAACAATTTCTGCCACTGAAAAAGACAACCTTGATGAATTAAAAGATGTATTTAAAGAGGGTGTTACTTGTTTAGCTGGACAAAGTGCTGTTGGCAAAACAACCATATTGAATTCAATCTTAGACTTAGATCTTAGAACAGCTAAGTTATCTGAAAAAATTAGTAGAGGCAAGCATACAACTAGGCATGTAGAAATATATAAAGTGCTAGGTGGAATGGTCATGGATACAGCTGGATTTAGCGTGCTAACGTTAGTTGATAAAGAGCCAAATCTATTAAAAGATTTCTATCACGAATTTTTAGAGATTCAAAATAGATGTAGATTTTCTTCTTGTTTACATATAAATGAGCCAGATTGTGCGGTAATCCAAGCTTATGAAGATGGTAAAATCGATTCAGGTAGATATAATCGCTATTTGCAAATTTATAAAGAAGTTAAAACTGCATACGATGAAAAATTTATATAAATATGCTATTTAATTTTGTTGTTATGAGAAGCTTGCATGAGATTAGAAATAGAGTGATTCAAGATGAATATATGAAACTAATGTTGCTAACCATTTACACTGGTTAAATTCAAGCAACATTATTATAAGAGGGTGTAATGAATAAAAAAATATTAATAGCTCCTTCAATTTTGGCTGGAGATTTTGTAAATATGGAAAGGAGCGTGAGACTACTGTCAGAGTGGGGTGCAGATTTGGTTCATTGTGATGTGATGGACGGTGTTTATGTTCCAAATATTACCTTTGGCATGCCTATGATACGTGCTATAAAAAAAATAACTACTCTCCCATTGGATGTTCATTTAATGATTACAAAACCTGAACGATATGTTGAAGAGTTTGCAGATGCAGGAGCTGATATTATTACCTTTCATCCAGAAGCAAGTAAAAATCCTATTGAAACTATCTCTTTAATTAAAGCTAAAGGGAAAAAAGCAGGCATTGTTATTAATGCTAAAGTCCCGATTGAGCCATATTTATATTTGCTAGATTATATTGATATGATTTTAATTATGAGCGTTAACGCAGGTTATGGAGGACAAAAGTTTATTCCAGATTCATTAGATAAAGTCAAAATTGCAAAAAAATATATTGACGAAAATAAATTGAACGTTGATATTCAAATAGATGGTGGAATAACTGAAGATAATGTCGCTTTAGCCAAAGAATCTGGTGCAAATGTGATAGTTGCTGGTAGTGCAGTATATAAGGCAAATAATCCTAAAAAAACAATTGAAAACTTGAGAAAATAACTATTAAATAGTTGCTATAGCTACAAAATTTATATACTAATAAAAAAGACCACTCTCAAAGGGTGTCTCACTAAGGGATTTTATACCTTGGAAAAATATCGGCATAGTTTGGAGAAATCCGGCTATGCCGATTTTTTCTGTTCTTGGGGCAGTTCGACTGCACCAATGAAGTTCCAATGAATGAGGATGGTCTGCTTTTTCGTTCTGGTGCCCGGCACCTTCTCCGGCGTGAAGACATCGATGCGCTCCACCAAGGCTCGGATGATTTCTGCATCCAGTTCCTTGACCTCGGTGTATTTCTTGACCTGTGCGAGGAAGGAATCGATGTTGAGCCGTTGGGTCTTGGCTTTGGCAAGGGTCTCACGGAGGGCTGTCACCCGTGCGGAGAGGTCTTTCTGCTCCTGCTCGTAGGTAGCGGTCATCTTAGCAAAACGCTCATCGCTGATTTTGCCATCGAGGTTATCCTCGTAGAGCCTTTGGATGATGCCGTCCAGTTTGGTGATACGCTGTGTGGCTTGTTCCAGTTCACGGCTGCATTCACGGAACTGCCGGTTGAGGTCACGCTCGTTTTTCTTGGTGAGCAGTTCCACAAATTCGGACTCCCGTTCACGCACAAAGGCAAGCATCCGGTTTATCTCCGTCAGCAGGATCTGCTCCACTTGCACATTGTGTATCTGGTGGGAGGTGCATTTTCCTTTCTGCTTGCGGTAGGTAGCGCAGACGAAATGCTCCTGCTCGTGTGTCCACCCTCTGGCTCGGACTTGGTACAGTTTCGCACCGCAGTCGGCGCAGAACAGCATACCGGACAAGACCGGCATTTCGCCCATCGGTGTGAGCCTGCGTCTGCCGTTGCGGATATTCTGGACAATTTCAAAGGTTTCTTGGTCAATAATGGCTTCGTGGGTATTTTCGAAGATTACCCATTGGGAAGGGTCATTGTTGACCTTTTTCTTTGATTTGTAGGACTTCTTCTGGGTCTTGAAGTTGACCGTGTGGCCCAAGTATTCCATTTTTACCAGAATATCTGCTACTGTGCGCTGTTGCCAAGCGTAAATGTCCTCTGGCTCTCTCGCAGGAGTGTTGATGCCCATACGGTGGAGATGCACTGTAGGAACGGGTATCTGCCGCTGTGACAGAGCCTTGGCTATCTGCGAAGGCCCTTTTCCGGCTACGCACATTTTGAAGATGTCCCTAACCACATCGGCTGCGACCTCGTCCACGATCCAGTGATGCTTATCATCAGGGTCTTTGAGGTAGCCATACGGAGGATTGGTACACAGCGGTTTGCCGGATTCACCCTTTGCCTTGAACACCGCACGAATTTTCTTACTGGTGTCCTTGGCGTACCATTCGTTGATGATATTAAGAAACGGAGTAAAATCGCTGTCCTGCTGATTGGCGCTGTCCACGCCATTGTTGATGGCAATGAATCGGACATCTGCGCCGGGCAGTACCACCTCGGTGTAGTAACCTACCTTGAGGTAGTCTCTGCCCAGTCTGCTCATGTCCTTTACGATGACCGTGCCGACCTTGCCTTCGTCCACAAGGGTCATAAGGCGCTGCCAGTCTGGGCGGTCAAAGTTCGTACCGCTGTAGCCATCGTCAACAAAATACAAGGTGTTTCCTAGGCCATTGTCATCAGCGAATTTCTGGAGGATAGCCTTTTGATTCAGTATGGAATTGCTATCCCCTTGAAGTTCATCGTCACGGGAGAGGCGGCAGTACAGAGCCGTGATTTTATCCGTCGCAATAGTGGAGGACTGTCTATTTAATTGTTTCATGATATGCTCCTTTCCGACAGTCCTCAAGCGGGTACTATATATTCCCGTACTATTGCGGATAAGTCAAGGGTTATTTGCGGTCATAAGTGTGAATTTTATGATAACGGCACGGCCTACCGCACAGGCGCTTATGCAGCCGTAGCCGTGGGTGGCGTCTGCGTATTTTCATCGTTCAATATCATCCTTTTCACCTTATCGTAAAGGCGTTCTCTGGCTCGGTCACTTTCAACGGAGACCACGGTGAAAAGCGTATCGCCGACCTGCATTTCTGTGACCCGGCTCGGTTTCTTGTTGGTAATGGTGTTCACATCCATATCGTTCTCCTTTCTGACCCGTGGGGCGGGTCTAATCTCTGTGCCTGTATCTTCGGACAACGGGCGTTGGGTTTCGTGTAAAAATTCGCATAAGTTTTTGAGGGAATAGCCCCTGCAGAACAGTCCCACAGGGGCCTCCCGGAAATTATGCGGTCATCTGCATGACCTTAATGGCTTCGGGACGGACAAGTTTTCCGTCAAGGAACTCGTATGCCAGATATCCGATGCAGTCCACATTGGCAAACTGCTCGGTGAGGGTGCGAACGCTGACAGGGCGGCGGCACACAATCCAGTAGTAGCCGAAGTCACCGAAGGCGATAGGCTTGTTGCTGGATTCAGCACCGGGCATGAATTCGGAGATGCAGACCTTGTGACCCAGAATGGTATCATTAGCGTGATTCCAGATGTAATTGCCGGAATCGTCCTTGAGGGTGCGCAGTACCAGAGCGGTCTCATCGTTCATGAGCCAAGTGCCGTGCTTGCGGTACTCAGGTTTCACAGAGAAGAACAGCTTGACCACATCATCGTAAGTCAATGCAGCCGTGGTCACACCGATATCCGCACCACCACTTTCTGCCAAAATGCCTGTGGGCATATTTTCGCCGGTGCCGTTGATGAAGCCGTTGTCCTCGGCTCTGCCGAAGTTCTTGGCAAGACGCTTCACGAGGTAATCCTCGATTTTGAAGTAAGGGTCACGGACGAGCGTATCCTCCAGTTTGAGGAACACCGCCACCTTGTTACTCGTCAGCGTAATTTCGCTGAAATCTGCCATGCCATCGCTGAGAGGGATAGTGCCGCCCTCCGGCACCCAGACAGCCACATCATCGGTGCTGACGGTCTTGATGCGGTAATCGTGGTCATAGACCTTGATGTCGGTTGCGAGATTACGGAACAGGCTCTCCTGCTTGATGGCTGCGGTATAGTTGTCCTGTCCCTTGGGAGTAAGGGTGTAAGCGCCAGTAATGGACTCCACACCCTTGCCGAGAAACTCCTTGTGGCCAGCCTTGCCACGCAGAGCGTTCCAGAAGTGGTGTTCGTAATCGTAGCCCTCGATGTAGGGCAGCATATTGGTATAATCGTTCATTGCATTTTCCTCCTAATTATTCGTTGGTGTTGGGTTTGAGCTGCAGGCCCATATGCTTGCAGTAGAGTGCCAAATCCTCGCAGTCCATTTCGAACTCGATGGTGGAGCCGTCACGGGTCACATAGAACTCCTTGCTGATGTTCAGCGGAATGTTCTCCGGGGAGTACACAGTGACCTTGTCATGCTTCTTGAGCTGCTTTTCAAAATATTCCTTGGTAATGTTCATAGAAAATCCTCCATAATGTTTGAATTAGGGTATATTACCCCTTTGAATACGCGATTTTGTGCGTGAGACCCCACGCCCGTTGCACGGGTGAAAAGGTACAGAGATTTGCACCGCCCCTCCCGGACGCAGGATACGCACGGATGCTATCAGCCGACATTGATGACAGGCTTCAAGCAGAGGTGCTGCTTCTTGTAGAAAGCCATCAGTTCATCATAGGTCTTGAAGGTGAACTTGCTGCCACCGCCACGCAGAACAACATTGTATTTCTTGGTAAAGGTGAAAGTGCTGCCATCATCTCTGTAGAGAGTGAGGGTGTCGTGCTTGCGGAAATGCTCCGCCAAGAATTCCTTTTTAACTTCGTTCGCCATAATGGTATCCTCCTTAAATTTTGTGACAGGCGTAGCACACATACAGGCCACGCTTGGTTTCGTTGATTGCTCCACTGATACGCTTCAGTGCTGTGCCGCAGCGAGGGCATCGGATATTGAAGTTGTCAGCGGAAGTGCTGTTTTTGGTGTAGAGCCGGAAGTGGTGAGGAACCATCTCCTCAAGCCACATTTGGTTCTGGTTTCTAACTGTGTTGCCGTTGGGTGTGGGTATCATTGCCACCTTCTCCGTACCCTCGGAATCGCAGTCGATGAGTGGGTAATATCGGATTTCTGTCATGGCTTACACCACCCGTCCGTCAGAATCGAAGAAACGACCCTTGCAGTAGGCCATTGCTTCTGCTTTCGTACCGAAGAAAACAGTAGATAGACCCCACTGCACCTTCCAGATGTCCAGAGTGGTGTTGCGTGCAATGATGACGGGAATGCCACACTTGGTCTGGAGAAGCACTTCGCCCTCATAGCCTTCACGGGAGAAGTCCTCTGCACGATACTGTTTGATTACCGGCTGTCCGCCGAAAAAGAATTTGTGTCGCATTTTTCTGCTCCTTTCGTTGGTTTTGGGTGTATGGGTCACAGGGTGCTACGCAATCATAGGCATCGCCTCCTTTCCGCTTGGGGCAATGTGGCAAGTAATTATGGTTAATTTCAAGATTTTATTTTCTATAGAAAAAACCTATAATCATCTGCCACATTGCCCCAAGCCGTGTGATTTATGTTAGCGGCGGGATGTCGAACTCCGTGAAGAGCCGATAGCCGATGAGCATTGTGGTTTTCTCTCCGCCGTACTTGGGACGTTTGCGGACTACTTGGGCAAAAGCCTGCAGTCCTTGCTTGAAGTTTTTCATGCTTTCCGGGTAGCAGCCGTTCTCTTGGCACCATACCTTATAGCGGGCATATACCTTGGAGGTTGGCTCCTCGGCGGCAGCATCCTCCACAAGGTTGTCCTCAAAGAACAACACCATCTTGTCGCTATCGTGCTGATAGCGGTCAGTGGCAGCCTTCACCGACTGCGGCAGATACAGCCCTTCCTTTTGTAACAGGCGGTATCCCTCCAACAGCCAGTTGAGGATGGCGCTCTGGACACCCTCCTCTGCAAAGCGGCGTTTCAGCGTGGTATCACGGGACTGCTCATCGAAGTGCCTGTCAAACGGGATAATGATGATGCGGTCACTGGAAAACAGCGTCATATCGTTGATGACCGGCAGGAAGTTGGTGTTCACATAGATTTTGAACTGCGGCTGAAAATCAAAGCTGTTCTCGTGAAGAAAACGGGCGTTGAGGGTATCGTTGCCGGTCATAGCCTTGACCTTTGCGGCATCCAGTACCATGCCTTTTCCCGGCTCCGGGATATTCACGAAGCGGACACCGGCAAGCCGAGCCACATCCTCACTGGGCTGTGAGCCGTTGGTGTAGCTTTTCATAGCGATAGTTTCCGGGCGTGATGCACAGCCATAGTCACCAAGCACCTTCAGTACACTTTCGCAGAGAGTGCCTTTGCCATTTCGTGTGGTCACGCCATAGAGGATGGTCATGCACTCGTGGCGGGTATCCCCGGTAAGACCGTAGCCAAGGATCTTCTGCAGGAACTTCGCCCGGTCAGCATCATCGCTCATGATTTCATCTATATAGGTAGCGAAACGCTCCGAGTAAGCAGTTGGGTCATACACCACAGGACTTATCTTGGTGAGAAGGTCGGTGCTGCGGTGTTCGGTAAATTCCCCTGTGTCGATATGCAGAGTGCCGTTCTTACAATTAAAAATGTAGATATCCGCATCAAAGCTGCCGTAGGAAATGGGATGATGCACCTGTGCATCCTTAAGGATATTGACCCTTATGGAATGGCTCTGCCATCGGCTGGAATACTTGATGTAAGCCTTACGCTTATCCTCATCCTTGATTTCAAGGGCGAAGGCGTACATGAGGTTTGCCAGATCCATACAATATTTCATCGCACGGAGGTTGCCCGTGTCCGGCTGCCAGATGCCGTTATCGTAGTAGAACCATATCTTTCGTTCCGGCACATAGCGGAGGCGGTCTTGGAAGAAATCTGCGAAGATGTGACCGGCGCCGATGTCGTTCCACGGGTACTTGGAGGAGTCCATAGGGTCAAGTTCCTTCAGCCGATCCACACCGAAGTCCTCGGCGGCAGAGCGTGGGATGATGGGTTTGTAGTAGTCCGTCAGCCGAGCCACCGCTTTTTCGATGGAGATATTGCCGTAGGTGTCAGCGCCACGAAGGGTATCCCACTTCTCACGCATCAAGCCGGACTGACGGAACAGCCTGTCCATCTGCGCCTTATCACCGCTGCACCAGAACGCCAGCGTAGCAACGAGGGCGGCATCTGCTTCGCTGTGGCTGTTGTACCCGGTGATGTCCCCATCCCACAGTCTGCGGAACTTATCCCCGTTCTTGGCGGCGGAAGCTTTTGCGATGACAGCATCATCACTGAGGTAGCTTTCGCCGGGAAAGGTCACAGCCGGTGTGGGCGGTGTGGGTCTGCGCATATAGGTATCGAGCAGCCAGAGGAGTGCCTCTGCCGTTTCCACCACATCATTCTCCGTGATGGCGTTGCTGGTGACTGTGAGGAATCGGTTGGTGTGACCGGGGATGTAGACCTCGATGTCACCCTTCTTGATGTAGTAGGTCTGGGTATCGTAGGTGAAGCCGTCCGGCAGCAGACAGAAGATGCGGATGCCCGTGCCGGAGGGACTGATCTCGATGTAGGTCGCACCAAAGCGGTCTACGATCTCCTGCGCCCACGGGAGTAGCTTGCCATCTTCGATACAGTTGTCGAGGTCGATGCCCACGATCCTGCCGTGGACACGGATGCCAATACCCTCATAGCCCGTTGCGGATGCCGCAGTCTCAAAGGCTGTGAAAGTGGCAGGGATTTTAACATTGGCTTTGCGTGTGGTGCCCGGTGTGTACGGCACCTTGGTTTTGTCACCGTCCCGCAGTTCGTACTGCCAACAGCAGAACTGTCCGTGCGCTTTAAGGAACTGCGGTATTTTTTCTAACTGAACTTGCACTGTGTGTGTGCCTCCTTTCGATTTTGTGTTGCCCCTTACAGTTGGCACTTGGTCAGCAAGGAGCCGTTTTGACGAAGGTTGAGGAAATTTTCTTCTCCCATTACCCACTGGAGGTCAGATCCCGGTTTGGCCGAAAACTTTTGAAAGTTTCTTCCTTCACTTACCACCGGACATGAGAAGTCCATTTGGCCCCTAACTCTTGAAAATTTCTTCCCTCTACTCCTCTTTGGAGATGGGCGGTGCGTTTTGACGAAGGAAATTCATATTTTTATATGAAATCTCTGCTGTCCTCGTTTACATGGGAGAAATGTCAACCCCCACTACCCACTGGAGGTGTAATTGGCGTTTGAACAGAACATCCGAAAATTTTCTCATTCTCCTGCCTATAAGCGAAAATTCCCACCGAATCGAACCCCCTTTCGCTCAAAAAAGAGCAAAAAAATAAGCCCTCCCACAGAAAATTCTGTGAGAAGGCTGCTCGGTATTGAAAAATTCACATTTGCGTGATATAATATTATTCAAAGTGATTAGAAACACGCACGGAGGTGTGATATGGCTGTTAGTTATAAAAGACTGTTCCATCTGCTGATTGAGCGTGATATGACAACGACCCAACTTCAGCAGCAAGCCGGATTTTCATCCAATATCGTTCCCCGGATGAAGCGAAACGGCTATGTATCCTTAGATACGATTGAAAGCATCTGCCGAGCCTTGGACTGCGGCGTAGATGATATTCTGGAATTCCTGCCGGACAACGAGAAGGAGGAAACTACATGACTTATAATAATATAAGAAAACACGAGGTGGCTCGTTTAAGAGAATATATCGGTACTTTGCTGATGGTCTCCGAGCAAGGGGTCAAACCCTGCACCTCTGCAAATATTTTGACGGAGGTACACTGCAATGGCTAATAAACTGGAACTTACATGGTACGGAAAGGACGAGCCTATTCGCATCGAGCCTCGTCTGCTGATTGAGAATGCGGCGCTCTCCAATACTGCTGCCGACCCGGATACTGAGAATATGCTTATTCACGGTGATAATCTGTTGGCACTGAAAGCTTTAGAGACCCGGCTTGCGGGTCAGGTGAAATGTATCTACATAGACCCACCTTATAATACAGGTGAAGCATTTGAATACTATGACGATAACCTTGAGCATAGCATTTGGCTTAAATTAATGCACGCGCGATTAGTAATGCTGCGTGAATTATTGGCTGACGATGGTTTCTTCTGTTGCCAAATTGATGATTCCGAGGGGCATTATCTAAAAACAATCCTCGATGAAATTTTTGGACGTTCAAATTATCTAACCACAATCTATATCCGTGTTCGCTATCCAGAAAAAACGCTCAAACAGGATATGGCGTTTCACAAGGAAATTGAGCAAGTACACGTATATAGGAAAACACCTCTTGCAAAACCTACGCTACAAACAGTGGAGGCAGGCTATGAAAAGTTTAAGTATAGGATTGAAACAACAGCAGAGCCATTTAAAACCATTGAACTTGGCGGTAAACAGGTAGAGGTGTATGCAAAGGGTGATTATCGTATTATCGAAGAAGAAGGGTCGGAATATGGACTGAAGGAAATTTGGGCATCCGGCACCATTCTCGATGGAAATTCTTCTGGCCGTTTTTTCCGAGACTATTTGACAGGCCGTTATGAAGATGACGGCTATGGTGTACTCTACAAAGTTTCTGGCATTGGTGATGATCGCTATGACCATCGTTTCTTTACTGGCCCTAACAAGGTAGGTGCTACTAAGGGTAAATATTTCCAAGGCGTTCCTATGGATAAACTGGAAAGTGGCGTTATGACAAGAGAAGTACCTATTAACGGATTTTTGGATTTAGCAGCCAACTTTGGTAACTGCCGTCATGAGGGTGGTTCTGAATTTAGAGGTGGCAAAAAGCCAGAAATCTTAATAAAGCAATTATTAACACATTTCTCTGCGCCGGGAGATATTGTCTTGGACAGTTTCCTTGGTTCGGGTACAACTGCTGCCGTGGCACACAAAATGAATAGACGCTATGTTGGTGTAGAAATGGGTGAACAGGCATACATTCTTTGTCAACCTCGATTGAACAGGGTGATTGATGGTGACAAAACAGGTATTTCCGCCGATGTACATTGGCAAGGCGGTGGCGGTTTCCGCTTCTATGAACTGGCTCCTACACTCATCAATCGTGACCCGTTTGATGAATATGTTATCAACGAGGAATATAACGCTGATATGCTTGCCGCAGCCGTAGCCCTACATGAAGGTTTCTGCTATCAGCCGGATGGTAGCCTATTCTGGAAACAGTCTGTGGGCAATGAAAACAGTTATCTTTTCGTGACCACACGGCACCTAAACAGCACCTATCTGGATTCTATCAAGGATACGATGGAGGATGGCGAATATCTCATCATTGCCTGCCGTTCCTTTGACAGCGGTCTGGACAAGGCTTACGGCAACATCACCATCAAGAAAATTCCGCAGATGCTTCTCAGCCGGTGTGAATTCGGTAAGGAAGACTACAATTTGAATATCGTGCATCCGCCGGTATATGACGATGAGTGGGACGAGGAGGATTGCGATGAATAATTATTTTCCTCAATACACAACGGATTATATCAGCGGTGTCATGTCTCTGCGTAAACCACAGGAGAAATCTCTCAAAATTCTGGAGGAAATCGTAAACAGCGTTATGCTCCGTAAGGGCATGAATTTGAAAGCCGCCCTCGGTGCTGTCCACGCTATGTATCCGATCTGCTCCGATTTTGAGCGAGACTTCATGTCACTGACCTTTGCCCTCGCTACCGGCGTTGGCAAGACAAGACTGATGGGTGCTTTCATCGCCTATCTGTATACCCAGCACGGCATCAAGAACTTTTTTGTCGTTGCGCCGAACACCACTATCTACGATAAGCTGAAAAGGGATTTGAGCGATTTTAATAGCAGCAAGTATGTGTTCAAAGGCCTGGGTTGCTTTAGTACCCCTCCGCAGATTATCACGGATAATGATTACAAGGATAAGCAGATTCGCCTGTTTGAGTCCGATATTCATATCTTCGTGTACAATATCGACAAATTCAATAAGGACGGTGCAGAGATGAAGAAGGTGAACGAGGTCATCGGTGACTCGTTCTACCAGTATCTTTCCAATCTGCCGGATCTGGTGCTTATTATGGATGAATCGCACCATTATCGTGCAGAGAAAGGCGCACAGGCCCTCAACGAACTGAATCCGCTGCTCGGTCTGGAACTGACCGCCACACCGCTTGTGACAAAGGGTGCAAAGCAGGTGCCATTCAAGAATGTGGTATTTGAGTATCCGCTGTCCAAGGCTATCGAGGATGGCTATACCCGTACCCCGTTTGCGGTTACCCGCTCCGACATCGATTTTTATAATTTCGGTGACGAGCAACTTGATAAAATGATGCTTCTGGACGGCATCACCTGTCACGAAAGCACCAAGCGCAAACTGGAGGTCTATGCCGCCAATCACGGCAAACACCTCGTGAAGCCGTTTATGCTCGTTGTGTGTAAGGATACCGACCACGCAGCGTGGGTGGAAAGTTTCATCAAATCCGATGAATTCCGCAACGGCGCATACCGCAACAAAACCATCATCGTCCACTCCAAGCAGAAAGGCTCCGAGACCGAGGCGAACACCCGTCTGCTCCTTGATGTCGAGAACCCGGATAACCCGGTGGAAATCGTCATCCATGTCAATATGCTGAAAGAGGGATGGGATGTCAATAACCTCTATACCATCGTGCCGCTTCGCACCGCTGCATCCAAAATCCTCCGTGAACAGATGGTCGGCAGAGGTCTGCGTTTGCCGTATGGTGAGCGCACCGGAGATAGAGATGTGGATGCGGTCATGTTGACTGCTCACGATAAATTCAACGATATTATTGAAGAGGCGCAGAAGGGTGATTCCATCTTCAAGGCCGGAAATGTCATCAAGGTTGAGGAAATAGTGCCGGAGCAGACCACTTACACACAGTTGACCATTGAGCCTCCTACGGATACTACGCTTGATAAAGCCTACGAGCATACGCAGTTGCCGAAAACGGACACTACGGACGCTCTGCTGAAAAAGGCGGCTGAAATCATCAGCACCGAGGTTTCTCACCACATTCAGCACACACCGGGTCACACGGTTACTCCGGCACAGGCGCAGCAGATTGTGGAAACAGTCAAGCAGAAGGTTTCCGAGGATCGGGACTTGGGCGATGTGTTCAAGGAGAACGAAAATCCTCTGGCCGCATGGATGCTCTATCAAACGGAAGAAACCCATCGTGCCGCCGTCAGCAAATTTATTCCTATCCCTCGTATCAAAGTTACCGATGCAGGCGTCGAGGAATATGTATTCTTGGATTTTGACCTCGATATGGCAGAATTTACCTATGTACCTATCAAGAATGAACTCCTCGTGCAGAACTTGGAGGATATGCAGGACAGACAGCGTATCAAGGGTGAGGCAATCGATTTTGAGGGTTATAATCCGAAAAAGGTCATTCTGGAGCAACTTCGCAAAAAGCCGGAAATCGACTATGAGAAATGCTCCGCTCTGCTGTTCAAGCTGATTACGCAGGTCTGCGACCACTATGCAGACCGCTATGGCATCAATGGTATGCAAAATATCATTATGATGTACAAGCGTGATATCGGCAATAAAATCTACAAGCAGATGCTTCAGCACTTCTACTGCGAGAACGGATTCCTGCAGGAAGAAGTGATTGGCACCAGAGATTACAATCTGGAACAGCACTACAATTATGTGGAGCGGGTCGGCCTTTTTTCTGCTTATACGGAAAAAATCCAATCTGTCCTCTTTGATGGTATCAAAAAAGGTGTGTTTGACCGAGCCAAGTTTGACAGCCACCCGGAACTGCTCCTTGCACGGGTTTTGGAATATGATACCGATGTGCAGAACTGGCTCCGCCCGGCACCACAGGAATTTAATATCACATACAATCACGGCCACAGCTATGAGCCGGACTTCGTTGTAGAAACCGAAGGCGTTATATATCTCGTTGAAGTCAAAGGCGAAGATAAACTCAACGACCCGGACGTCATAGCCAAGAAAAAGCGTGGTATCCAGTATTGCGAAGTTGCTACCCGTTGGGGAAAGGCAAACGGCTATAAAGAATGGCAGTATCTGATCATTCCTTCCAAGCAAGTTATGCCGAACTCCTCGTTCATGCAATTAGCAAAACAGTTCCACACACTATAACATCTACTGGCATTTAGACCACACTGGGGATTCCCCTCGGTGTGGTCTATTTTTTTCCCGGAAAGGAGGTGATGCCCGGTGTTTTCAATTTTCAGCGGAAGGAGGTGTAGAAAAATCGTAGATGGCGAAGAAATTAGACGTAGAGCGTATCGAACAGGCCCGGCACCAAGGACAATCACGCAGTGACCGCCGTGAGGAGCAAAAACGGGAAATCCAAGACACCATAGCGAAAAATCGCAGCGGTCAGCGTAAGGGCCGTGTCATTATGCCGGAAAAGAAGGAGTACGCATATCAAGAGGCTCGCAAAGTGCGTGTGGCGGCATATTGCCGTGTCAGTACTGCTGAAGAAGCGCAGGTGGGCAGTTTTGAAATGCAGGTACAGCACTTCCAGTCCGTGATAGATAATAATCCGAATTATGAACTGGTCAAAATCTATACGGACGAGGGTATAAGTGGCACTTCTGTAGGCAAGCGGAAAGGCTTTCAAGAGATGATCGAGGATGCGTGTGCCGGTAAAATTGACCTCATTCTTACCAAGAGCATCAGCCGCTTTGGTCGTAACATTGTGGATATTTTGACCACGCTGCGGAGACTGAGTGACCTCAATCCCCCAGTGGCAGTAAATTTTGAATCCGAGGGTATTAACACCAGTGACGGCAAAAACAAGCTGATTATATCCATTTTGTCGGCCTTGGCGGAACTGGAGAGTCAGCAGAAAAGCATTGCAATCAAGGAAGGCATACGCTACCGAATGCAGGAGGGTCTGTACAAATACTCTGTAAAAAACACTATCGGCTATTACCGAGATTATTCAGGCAGGGTGAAAATCGAGCCTGCGGAGGCAGAAATCGTACGGTACATATTCGACAGCTTTACAGAGGGTGCTTCACCGAGGGAAATTGCGGAATCCCTCACGGAGCAAGGGATACGCTCTCCGAAGGGTATGGATTATTGGCGGCAGGCTACCATCAAGAGCATTTTGCGTAATGAGAAGTACTGCGGTGATGTCCGATACCAAAAAACCTACTCCAAAGACTACCTTACCCACAAAACGGCTAAAAACCGCAATATTTTGCCACAGTGGTACTGGGAGAATGACCACCCCGCCATCATAAAGCGTGAGCAATGGAACAGGGCGCAGGAACTGCTCGATGCCGGAAATTGGCGTAAAAGCAGTAAGCCGTTGGAGGCTATGAAGAAGAAATTCACAGTGGCCAAGGTCAAATCTGGCGTCCTGCGAGGGTATTTTCTCCTCGATATGATGTGGTCAAAGGAAGAAAGAGACCAGTTCATACAAATTATCAACAGTATAAACGAGCTTGACGATGGTCAAGAAGAAAGGAACGAATAATTATGGCTATCAATTTTTCTACTATCAACCTTGAGGTTATCGACATCAACACTAATGCGACCCCTGACATCTTCATCAACCAGAACGGCATCACCTTCAGCAAGCGTGTTCTGGAGGACTTGAACTACCCGCAGAATGTCCAGTACTGCTTGGACGCTGCACACAAGGTGTTCGCAATCCGTGTCTGCAAGGGCAACGAGGCCAAGGCTACTCCGTTCTCCAAGCCGAGAGCCGAGCAGACCGCTACGCTCTCCTGTGGCAACAAGAATCTGCGTGATGTTATCGTTGCGATGATTCCCGATTTCGATACCAAGAAGCGTTACAAGGTGACCGGTGAGTACGATGCTGAGAATCGTGTCATGTATTACGATATGACCACAGCCGAAGAGTCCAATTTCCGCAACAATGTGGCAAAGGCTGAATAAGCGGTAATTGTGGCATCACAGAAAGGTGGTGATATAGAAAAAGACCACACAGCAGACATTGTAGCCTGTTGTGTGGTCTTTCTGTTGGCACCGCTTGAGGACGTCACTCAAAAATTATCGTTGTTTTCTATAATCCCTAAGTGAGCGCTCCAAAAGTGGTCTTTGTTTTTTGTAAATTTTAGGTGTTATTATATATTAGCGTTTTTTCTTTCAGTACGCATACATCTTGTGCAAATATATTTTCCACCTTCGCCTGCTGCGGAATCTTTAACTTTGTGAAGATTTGCACTCCAACTTTTTCTAGTTTTAATATTACTGTGGCTAACTTTGTTTCCACTCATTGGGCCTTTCCCACATACACTACATTTTCTTGCCATAAGGTAACACCTCCTTTCATTTGCTATAGTATTATATCTAGTATTTTCTAAGATTGCAACAAAATTATTGATATCCGATTAATAAAAAGTAAGTGTGCCAAATGGTAAAATATTTAATAACTTGGCATATATGATGGCTGGTATTACTAAAAGTAATAACGATTATGGTAATCTTAAGAATAGTTGATTTTAATTAACATTTAATATATATTAAAGAATACATAGGAGTTCTGTTCATGGCACTAAATACTTCAAACATTTATGGAAATATTACCATTTATGATAATGTTATTTTTAAAATTGTAGGTAGTACTGCATTGAAGTGTTATGGTGTATCTAGCCTTGTTTCGCGTAGAATTTCCGATAGTCTTCTCTCATTATTTGGGAAAGAATCAATTAGTAAAGGTGTAAAAGTTCTTACAAGTGAAAATAAAATATATATCGAAATATATGTAATATTAAAAGATGGAGTTAATAAAGAGGCTGTAATTGATAGTCTAAAATCGTCAATTACCTATAATGTTGAATACATTACAGGTATGATTGTTAAGTCTGTTAATGTCCATGTTGTAGGTGTTCGCTTGTAACATAAAATAGTTATGATTATAAGTTTAAAGGCAGAAAAACTAAGAGATATTTTTGTTGGTGCAACAAAAAATCTTAGCAACAATAAGGCATTAGTTGATAGTTTAAATGTTTATCCTGTTCCAGATGGCGATACAGGAACAAATATGTATTTAACTATGAAGACTACTGTCAATGAGCTTAATTCTGTCAAAAATCCAACAATGATAGAGATGTGTGAGGCTCTAACTCGTGGGGCATTGAAGGGTGCTAGAGGAAATAGCGGTGTTATTTTATCACAAATTTTAAAAGGAATGGCTTCTGTATTTGCTGAAGCAAATGAAATCACAACAAGAACATTTACTAGAGCTTTAAAAAATGGTTCCAAAGTAGCATATGATGTTGTTACAAAGCCCCAAGAAGGGACAATTTTAACAGTCATTAGACTTGTTTCAAATTATGCATATAGAATTTCAGCAAGGAAAAATAATTTTATTGACTATTTCGAAGCAATTTTAAAACATGGTGAAGAAGTTTTAGCTAACACTCCAAATCAGCTTCCTGTTTTAAAAAAGGCAGGAGTAGTTGATGCTGGTGGAAAAGGCTTGTTAGTTTTATTGTATGGAATGTATAACGAGCTTGCAGGGATTCCTCAAGATGAAATACAAGAAGAAGTAATTGAGTTTGCTGATGATTCGGTTTTAGAAGTTGAAAACATCGAAGATATAAAGTATGCATATTGTACAGAATATTTTGTAATTAATTTGTTTAAAAAGACCACTATGGCAGATCTTGATAAATTGCGTGTAAATCTTGAAAAAATTGGAGATTGCGTAATGGTTGCAGGTGACCTTAGTATGATAAAGGTTCATGTTCATACTAATAATCCAGACATTGCTTTGACTCATGCATTAAAACTTGGCGAAATTCATCATCCTAAAATTGAAAATATGCTTGAACAACATAGAGAGATTGTTAAAAAGAAACAAATGCAAATTGAAGAAGAAGCACAACAAGAGGAGCTTGAAGCTGGAATCGTTGCTATTTGTAATGGTGAGGGAATTAGCAATATATTTAAAGAGCTAGGTGCTAATAAGATAATACCTGGTGGTCAAACAATGAATCCAAGTGTTGAAGATATTGCTGAAGCAGTAGATAAATTAAATGCAAAAACTGTCTATATCTTGCCAAATAACAGCAATATTGTTTTAGCTGCAGAACAGGCAAGGGCTATTGTTAAGAAAAATTTAATAGTTATTCCTTCAAAAAATATTCCTCAAGGCATAGCTGCTGCGATGAATATTGATGTGTCATTAGAACCTGAAGCTAACATTGAAATGACAAGAAGAGTTATGGGTGCTGTACGTGCAGGACAGGTTACAAAATCAGTTAAGAAAACAGAATTAGATGGGTTTGATTTAGAAGTAGGAGACTATATTGCATTAGATAGAACTTTGGTATCTAAGGGTACAGATTTAGAGACAGTAACACTCGATTTGATTGATAAGTTGATTTCAGCAGATAAAGAAAATAGTACCACGATTAGCTTATACTATGGGGAAGGAATGACTAGAGAAGATACACAAGGTATACAAGATAAACTTGCTGAGAAATATCCATTTTTTGATATTATGGTTTATGAAGGTGGCCAACAGCACTATCATTTTTATGTTTCTGTAGAATAATTATTTTACAACTTTATTATTGATATTTGATTTTAGAAGGTTATGAAACAAGGTTTGTCAATGACTAAAGATTTTAATTTAAGTGATGTAAAAGGCGTAGGACCAGTAACTGAAAAAAAGTTAAATGATTTAGGCATCACATCTCTTAGTGATTTGGTTAATTTTTTACCTTGCCGATATGTTGATTTAGATGCACCTACATTTTTAGATAAAGTAGAAGATGGCGATTATGTGCTTTTAAAGCTTTATATTACTTCCATATCAAAGCCCTATAAAATTAGAGGTAGTTTGTTGGTAAGAGCCAATGGAAAAACTGATAAAGGTGAAAATGTTAAATTATCTTGGTTCAATGCTTCATATGTTTATAAAACTTTAGAGGCAAACGAATTTATACGGGTTTTTGGTAAAATTTCAATAGAAAAAGGATATCAACTTGTTAATCCGAAATTTGAGAAATTTCAAGAAAATTTTACTAAGTTTACTGGAATTTCTGCAATATATCCTTTAAGGAGAAGTATTCCGCAGCAAACATATGCAGCAATTGTAAGTGATGCATTAAAAAAGTCAAACTTAAAGGGCTTTATCCCAAAAGAAGTTGAAAAAGAGTTCAATTTAATGGAATATGAAAATGCTTTAAATTTTGTTCATATGCCAGAAAGCATTGAACAAGGAAAACATGCAAGTATAAGGATAGAGCTTGATGAAATAGTAAAAAAAGCCTGTGCATATAAAGCATTAAATTTGGATAAAAGTCGACAAAATGTCTACAATGTAGAAATAGGTGACTTAGAACCATTAATTTCTTCTTTGACCTTCAAATTAAATGAATCTCAAGAAAAAGCTGTATGCAAAATAATTAGTTTGCTAAAATCAAAAAAACCTCTTAATGCACTTTTAGCTGGAGATGTGGGAAGTGGAAAGACAGTTGTCAGCTTAATAAGTGCATATTTTGCGATATTATCTGGGTTTCAAGTTGCTTTTATCGCTCCAACAGAAGTGCTTGCTATTCAGCACTATAATAATTTTGTCAATTTATTAGATCATTTTCAAATAAATGTTTCACTGTTGACCTCAAATGTTTTATTGTCGAAAAAAAAGAAAATACTAAAAGAATTAAAAGAGGGGCAAATTGATATCATCATTGGCACTCACTCATTATTATCTGAGTCTGTGAAGTTTAAAAAACTTTCTTTAGTTATCATAGATGAGCAGCATAGATTTGGTGTTTCGCAAAGAAATATGCTTATTACAAAGTCTAAAAATACCGATATATTAATGTTGTCTGCCACTCCAATCCCAAGATCACTCCGATTTATCATGCTTGGAGAGATTGATTATATTCAAATTGAAAATAGATTTTCAAAAAGCAGAGTTAAAACTCGAATAGTGCCTATTGAAAAATCAAGTGATATGTATAAATACATAGTAGAAAGATGTAGAGAAGGAGCACAAGCATTTTTTATTGCTCCTAAAATTTATGACTGTGAAGGCATAGAAACTGCAAATGTAGATAGACTATATAAGGAGTTAAATGAAAAAATTGGAAAGGAAGTAAAGCTAGGATATTTGCACGGCAAATTATCTTTATCACAAAAACAATCAATACTAGAAGATTTTCATAGTAATAAAATTTCGATTTTAATAAGCACTACCGTTGTTGAAGTTGGAATAGATGTGCCCAATGCAAATTTAATGGTAATATTTGACGCTGATAGATTTGGACTTGCTACTCTTCATCAGTTAAGGGGGCGAATTGGTCGAGATGGCAAAGAGTCATATTGCTTTTTATTAGCTAAAAATGAAGATAATGAAAGATTAGAAATGTTTAGTAAAATGGAAAGTGGAATGGAAATTGCAGAGTACGATTTTAAAGCAAGAGGACCAGGAGCTTGGTATGGACAAGAGCAAAGTGGTTATTTTTCTTCAGCTTTTAGTTTGCCAATAAGTTATATTGAAAATATTGGAGAAATAGTAGCAAGTATAGATGTCAAAACTATGCGTTATGAACTTTTAGCATATGCCTTAAGTCATAATTTAGATAAAGTTTCAATAACTTAAAACACTCGATAACTTTTCCGATATTCAAGCATATGTTATTTTAGATATTAATAGCTTGATATTATTTTTAATATAATGTTAAAATTTAACATATAATTTGTTTTATGAATAGGGAGGTTTTCATGGATTTTTTAAAATTAAAGACATTTGATAATAAAGAAATGACAGTTTGTGTATGGGATGAAGTAAAGGATCCTATTGCTGGAATTGTTATCAATCATGGGATGTGTGAGCATCCTGAACGTTATGATAGATTTGCTGAGTTTTTAAATGAAAATGGCTATATTGTTTTAGCTGGTAATCATAGAGCACATAAATATAATGTTGACGGAGAGAAAGCTTTAGTAGATGGAGATAGTTTTCAACAAACTTTGCAAGACATTAGAGTAGTTGTTGAATATACTAATGAAAAATATGGGGTTCCAGTTGTTATGTTAGGACATAGTTATGGAAGTTTCCTTTCACAAAGATTCATTGAAACTAACAGCAAGATGCTTAAAGGTTGTGTTCTAGTTGGAACTGCTTATATGAAAGCAAATGGAAATCCTCTTTTGGTTGGATTTGTGGGTCTAATAAAACTCCTAGCTGGTAAAAATAAGCCCGCAAAGTTTATAGACAAACTTTCTTTTAGCTCATATAACAAAGGTTTTGAATCTGAAGGAGAATTTGCTTGGTTATCGAGAGATCCAAATGAAGTACAAAAATATAGAGATGACGAATATTGTGGTTATGTACAATCAAATGGTTTCTATTTTTATTTCTTAAATGGCTTGAGAGGATTATACAAAAAGGATGCTAAAAAAATCGACAAAAACTTTCCAATATTGATTACTTTTGGAAGTGATGATCCAGTTTCTAGCAAAGGAAAACTAGCATATAAATTAAAAGATTTTTATGTTAATAAACTAGGAATGAAAAAAGTTTCCTTGAAAGAATATCCAGGAGCACGCCATGAAATTTTAAATGAGACTAATAAACAAGAGGTTTATGGAGACATTTTGGATTATATAAATAGTTTGTTTGATATAAAAAGCGAGAAATAAATGATTAGATTAAAAACTAATATCAAAATAATTATACTAATTGTTGTTTTGCTACTTTTCACTTTAGCATTAATTTCTTGTCAACCTGGAACGCAAATTAAAGAATCAAAAACAGTTGAGATAAATAATGAGGAAGATTTTAAAGCTTTGCTTGCAAATAATATAGGTGAGGATTATTCGTTATACACTTACGAAATCAAGTCCGATTTAGATTTTACTAGTGAAGATTGGAAACCAATTGCTGCAGGTGCTGGAGATTTTTTAATGGGCACAATTGATGGAAAAAATCATACCATTAAATATAAAATTGAATGTGAGGCACAAAAAACATCAGAAGATCTTATAGATGTTGAAAATTTAGACGATAACGCATATTATTCTTTAATCGCAAAGGCTAAAAATTTAAAAATAAAAAATTTAAAAATAGAAGCTAGCATATCTTATGAAACTTGTGCAAATATTTCATATGCATCAAGCCTAATTGGTCATGCTGTTGATAGTGTCGTAATTTCTAATGTATCGGTAGAAGGCAATATTTTGAACAAAATACCAAATTTAGCAAAACATAATTATGACATTGAAGAAGAGCCGCTTGAAAAGTTAACAGATTATGAAGGTCATACCACACAATATGTGGGTGGAGTTGTAGGTTATGGGTTTGATAATATTAGTTTCAATAATGTAAAATCAAGTATCAATATTGATACACAAAAGTCGAGTAATGGATTTGCAAAAAATATGTTTGTTGGCGGCATAGTGGCTTATGTTCGGTCTACAATCCTTACTAACGGAGCAAATAAAAATTCAATTAGTAATAGTGAATATAGTGGTGACATCAATGCAACTGGAATGAATGTTTTTCTAGGTGGCGCTAGTGGATATTCTGAAAATTTAAATGTTTCGCAATTTAATTTAAAAAGTTCGAATCTCAATGTATATTTTGTAAAGAAATTAAATTTGGGTGGCATTGTAGGACAAGCAATTAGAAGTGATATTAGCGAGTCTATAGTAATGCAGGAAGTAAATTTAGAGTCTAATAAGATTACCGATTCCCTTAATGCCATAATTGACAGTAGCGCAATTGAGGCTGCTAGTATTGGTGGTGCAGTGGGTTATTTAGAAGATAATTCGGGAATTAATGATTGCTCAATAGATTTAAACATAATTGTTGTAGAGGGCAAAAAATACTATATCGGCGGTCTTGTGGGTGAACTAGCAGATTCTGCAATTAAAGATTGTGTCGTAAAAGGCAATTTGATGGTTTCTAAAAATGTAAACTTAAAAGATTATGTTTTTGATTTTTCAGGTACAAATGCAGAAAAATCAAAGGGAATTTTAAATAGAGTTTTAAATTCTTCAGGCATTGTTGGTAGAGTAGGTTATAAAGCAAGTTTTAATAATATAGCAACTCAGTTTGTCGCTTTTAGAAATTCATGTGCAGAAAAACACGACGATATGAAAAACTTCAGTGTTGAAGAAGATGTGCTTGTAGGTGATCCAAATTTAGAAAATTATTTAAAAGGAAAAGGATATTTTCCATATAGTGATTTTATTGATAAAGTATTACAACAAGAGCAAAGTGAAAGCCAAAAAAAGGATAAGATTGTGTCTTGCTCAGTATTTTTCAAAATCGTTTCGGAAGAAGTTAATTATAGTTTAGATAGTTCAGTGTATGAAGATTTAAAAGATAATCCTGCTGTTGTGGAAATTATAGGTAGCTTAAATCCATTAGTGTTTGGCAATGCTTTAAGCAAAATAGATGCTGATACAAAGTTTGTAGAGTTAAAAGACACGATAGAGAGTAGAATTATTACAGAATAAAAGTAGGTAAGTTTATTTGAAAATGAGGGCTTTTAGCTGTTGTAATTGGCAAAATTTATTATTGTTTGAGGCGATTGAACATACATATCATTTTCTTTTAATTTTTAAAGAATTTGGTTTATAATTCTTATTAATATTTGTTAAATCAAAGAGGCAATAAAATGAAGATTACATACAAAGATAAAATTTATAATTATGATAAAGGGGTTATGTTTGCAGATATAGCAAGAGATTTATGCCCTGAAGATTTCCGCAGTATTTTAGCAGTAAAGGTTAACGAAGCATTAGTGGGTTTATATGCTCCAGTTGAAATTGATGCAACAATTGAATTTATTACTTATGAAGCGCCAGAAGGAAAGGATATATATAGACATAGTTCAGCTCATATTATGGCTCAAGCTGTTAAGAGATTATATCCAGATGTTAAAGTTGCTATAGGACCTGCAATTGAAAATGGATTTTATTATGATTTTGATTTTGTAAGTCCAATAAATAAAGATGATTTAGAAAACATTGAAAAGGAAATGGCTAAGATTATAAAAGCAAATTATCCTATAGTTAGACAAGAAATAACAAAAAAAGAAGCCTTAGAGATGTTTGAAAAACATAATGAAATATATAAAATTGATCTTATTGAGCATCTTCCAGCAGAAGAAACAATTTCTATATATAAACAAGATGATTTTATTGATTTATGTAAAGGTCCCCATGTCCCAGCTACAAGATATATAAAAGCATATAAATTGTTATCAGTTACAGGTGCGTATTGGCGTGGTGACGAGAAAAATAAAATGCTGACAAGAATATATGGAACTAGCTTTGACACAAAAGAGGCTTTAGAAGCTCACTTATTAGCTTTAGAGGAGGCAAGACAAAGCGACCACAATAAAATTGGTAGAGAACTTAGATATTTTATGACTGATGAAAATATTGGCCAAGGTTTACCTTTATTAATGCCAAAAGGAGCAAAACTCTTTCAAGTTTTAACTCGTTTTATAGAAGACACTGAAGCTAAAGAAGGATATGAACTTACTAAAACACCTTATTTAGCGAAAAGTAAATTGTATAAAATATCAAAGCACTGGGATCACTATAGAGATGGAATGTTTGTCATTGATAATGAAGACGAAAATGAAGTAATGGCTTTAAGGCCAATGACATGCCCATTCCAGTACACAATATATAACAATGGATTAAAATCTTATAGGGATTTGCCTATAAGATATGCTGAAACCTCTACTCTTTTTAGAAACGAATCTAGCGGTGAAATGCATGGCTTAATTAGAGTGCGTCAATTTACTATATCTGAGGCACATATTATTTGTATGCCATCACAACTTGAAGAAGAGTTTAAAAAGGTTTTAAACTTAGTTCACTATGTCTTAAAGAGCGTTGGTTTAGATGGTGATATTAGTTACAGGTTTTCTCGCTGGGATCCATCGGCAACTGAGAAGTATATAAATGACCCATCAAAATGGGAAGCTGCTGAAAATGAAATGGAAAAGATTTTAAAAGATTTAAATATTGAATATACAACAGGCATAGGTGAAGCCGCTTTTTATGGACCAAAATTAGATATCCAAATTAAAAATGTTTATGGAAAAGAAGATACTCTAGTAACGATTCAAGTTGATATGTTTTTAGCTGAAAACTTTGATATGACATATATTGATGAAGATGGGCAAAAGAAAAGACCATACATTATTCATAGGACATCAATTGGATGTTATGAAAGAACAATGGCTTTATTGTTAGAAAAATATAAAGGAGCAATGCCATTATGGCTTTCTCCAGAGCAAGTTAGAGTTATTAGTTTGACAGATAGAACAATTGAAAATGCTAAAGATGTTGAGAAACTTTTAAAAAAGGCAAACATTAGGGCAACTTCAGATACAAGAAATGAAAAAGTTGGATATAAAATTCGAGAAGCTCAACTTGAAAAAATACCGTATATGCTAATTATTGGCGATAAAGAAGTTGAAGCAGGAGTTGTAGCAGTTAGAAAAAGATCAAAAGGTGACATCGGTACCATGCCTCTAGATGAGTTTATTAATATACTGAAAGAAGAGATTGATAATAAAGTTTTATCATAAATTTTGCATTAAAATGAGTGTAGGAAAAGAACAAGTGAGGTAAGTTGTGGCAAAATCAAATAGAAAAACTAATGCAATCAATTTAATTTTAGGCTTAATTGCAATAATTTTTGGTATACTAATTAGTATTTTTAAATATAGTTATTTCTATTATATGTTATTAGGTCTTGGGGTGTTTTTCGTTGGCGTTGGCTCATATATTCTTGCTAAAAAACAATATACTTTAGGAATCCTTTTGATAATAGCAGGAGTCTTGCAGGTCTTTTTGACTGCTATTGGTTCTCTTTCTGAAATTACTTATATTATACTAGGGGCAGCAATTATTATTATTATCTCAGTATTGATGTTAGCAGATACGATTAGCAAAAAAGAAAAAGGATTTAAATTGACTTTAGCATATGGGATTTTAATATTTGGTCTATTGGCTGGTGCTGTTTTAATTTCAATTGCTTATTTTCATAAGGACTGGCTTTACATACTCTTTGGGATATCGTTTGCTATAGCAGGATTACTTACATTAGTAAAATCAATTTAGTGCATTTATTAGTTATAGACTTAACATTATAGATTTAAAAAAGTTGTTGTTACAAATTTTATTGACAATGTCATTATGATAATGTTATTATTTGCAAGAAGTAGAAAAATCTCACCAGATGTAATTGAGCAGAATGGTTCTAAAATTAAATAATAATCAATTTAGTATTTGATATTATAATTTTTGGTGAGATGTGTTAAAAGCACATTTTTTTATTTTAAAACAACTCTAGGAGGAAAGCATTATTAAAGAATTACCAATTAACTCTGAAATAAGGGCAAAAGAAGTTAGGCTAATTGATCCAAATGGTGAAATGTTGGGGATATTTAATGTTGATTATGCTTTAAATAAGGCATATGAGCAGAATTTAGATTTGGTACTTATATCACCAACAGCAAATCCACCTGTTGCTAAAATCATGGATTATAAAAAGTATCGCTATGATCAAATTAAAAAAGACAAAGAGGAAAGAAGAAAGCAAGCGCAAGCCTCTGTTCAATTGAGAGATATATGGCTTTCAGCAACAATTGATGTCGGCGATTTGAAAACCAAGGCTAAAAAAGGAAGAGAGTTTATAGAAAACGGTGATAAAGTTAGAGCTAGCATTAGAATGAGAGGACGTCAATTAGCTCATCCTGAAGCAGGATTTGAAGTTATGAATGACTTTTTTGATATATTATCAGATATTGCTGAAATCGAAAGTGCTCCAGTCCAACAAGGTCGTTCAATATATATGGTGCTTGCTCCAATATCAACAAAGCAAAAAAAATAAAATAATATACTATAAGGAGAATAACTATGGGAAAACAAAAGTCACACAGTGCATCTAAGAAGCGTTTTAGTTTTACCGCTACAGGAAAAATTAAGAGAAGTAAACAAGGTAAAAATCATATTTTAACAAAAAAGACAACAAAGCGTAAGAGAGGTTTACGTCAAGGAGCATATGTTCATGAAACACAAGAAAAGACAGTATCAAATATGATTTATAGTCAAAAGTAGGAGGATGCAATTATGAGAATTAAAAGAGCAGTTAACGCAACTAAAAAACGTAGAAGTATATTAAAAAAAGCAAAAGGATATTTTGGAAGAAAAGGTACTAATTATAGAATAGCTCGCCAAGCTGTTATGAAATCGGGTCAATATGCATATGTTGGCAGAAGACTAAAGAAAAGAGATTTTAGAAAAATTTGGATTACAAGAATCAATGCAGCAGCAAGGATGAATGATTTGTCATATAGTAGGCTAATTCATGGATTAAAAGTAGCGGGAATCGAACTAAATAGAAAAGTTTTAGCAGATATAGCCGTTAATGATAGTGCAGCATTTACAGCGTTATGCGATAAAGCAAAAGCAGCTATATAAATAAATTTTAGATGTTTTTAAAACCTCCGAAAAGGAGGTTTTAATTTAAAAATGTATATTAAATCAAAAGACAATAAAAACTTAAAGCTATTACGTAGCCTTGGCAACAAAAAGTACAGATCAAAATTTGGTCTTTTTGTTGCTGAGGGAAATAACTTGCTTAAAGATTTTGAAAACATAGAAATTGAAAGTCTATTTATTAGAGAAAGTGATTATACAAAATATTCTCAAAATTATGCCAAATTGGCTGATATTACACATATTGTAGATGATGTAATTTTTAATACCCTTTCTGATACAGTAAATAGCAATGGTATTTGTGCTATCATCAGAAAACCCAAACCAAAAAAGATTGATTCAAATTTAGTTATAATATTAGATAACATTAGGGACCCTGGTAATTTGGGAACAATCTTTAGAACAGCAGTCGCTATGGGAGTTCAGGATTTCGTTTTAATTAACTGTGTAGATCCTTATTCTCCAAAGGTTGTTAGAGCATCTATGGGTGGAGTTTTTTATGCTAATATTGTAGAATGTAATATAGCTGATTTGTTTAAAATAGTCTCTAACTATAAACTTTGTGCTTTAGACATGAAAGGAGAGAATATATATGATTTTGAGCCTCCTAGAAATCTTGCTTTAGTTGTAGGCAGTGAAGCAGAGGGTTTAAGTTTAGAAATCAAAAAATATGTGTATAAATATTTGAGTATCCCAATGAAATCAGCATTAATTGAGAGTTTAAATGCAGCAGTTGCATGTTCAATAGCTGTAAGTACAATTTTAAATAATAAAAAATAAGGAGTTTTCATATGGCAGGTCATAGTAAGTGGTCAAACATTAAACATAAAAAAGGGAAAGCAGATGCCGCACGCGGTAATTTATTTACCAAAATCGGTAGAGAAATATCTGTCGCAGTTAAACAAGGCGGTGCTGATCCTGTCAGCAATTCTAGACTTAGAGATGTAATTGCCAAGGCAAAACAAGCAAATATGCCAAATGACAATATTAATCGTTCAATTAAAAAAGCTAGTGGTGAGTTAGACAACATCCATTATGAGGAAGTTGTATATGAAGGCTATGGCCCAAATGGAGTTGCTATCATAGTAGAAGCACTAACAGATAATAGAAATAGAACAGCCGGTGAAGTTCGCCATGCATTTGATAAACATGGTGGTTCTTTAGGGCAAACTGGTTGTGTTGGATATATGTTTAATAGAAAAGGTGTAATTGTTGCAGATAAAACAATGAGCGATGAAGATATGATGCTTTTAGCTTTGGAGATAGAAGCTGATGATATTGTAATCGATGATGAGGTTTATGAAATTTATGTAAGCCCTTCAGATGTTTTTGACAAAGCAGAACAACTAGAAAATGCAGGAGCAGTGATTTTAAATAAAGCAGTTGATATGGTTCCAGATAATTATATCACACCAGAAAATCAAGAAACTTTAGTTAAACTCATTAATGCTTTGGAAGACAGCGATGATGTTCAAAACGTTTATCATAATGCTGAACTTGAAGAAGAGGAAGAAGAGGAATAAAAATCCGTTTTAATTAGATAGAGGTAAGTTATGGAAAAAGAGATTAAAAATATATGTCAGCTTGCTAAAGATGCATCATATACATTTGCAAGAGTGGATACTAATTTAAAAAATAATCTTTTAAAAAACATAAAAAAACATATTGCTGATAGTGCTAAAAAAATTATAGAAGCAAATAAAAAAGATCTTGTTATTGCAAAAAATAATAATAGAGACGCAGCTTTTATCGATAGACTAGCCCTAAACGAAGAGAGAGTTTTACAAATGTGTAAAGGGATAGATGCTGTAATTGCTTTAGAAGATCCTGTTGGCAAAATAGTAAGCAGTTATGATCTTCCAAATGGTTTACATGTCGATAGAGTACGTTCACCTTTAGGTGTAATTGGTATTATTTTTGAAGCAAGACCAAATGTTGCTTTAGATGCAGCAATTTTATGTATCAAAAGCGGTAATGCTGTAGTTTTAAGAGGAAGTAGAGAAAGTATAAACAGTGTAGAAGCAATTGTCGATGCTATAAAATCAGCTTTAACTGAATTAAATATGGATACAGCATTAGTTAGTTTGATAAGTAGCTTAGATAGGCAAGCAACGATTGAAATGTTAAAGCAAGATAAATATATAGATATAGTTATTCCAAGAGGCGGCGAAGGTTTAAAAAAAGTTGTGCTTGAAAATGCTACAATGCCGGTGCTTGCTTCAGCTGGTGGAAATTGTCATATGTATATTGCTAAAAGCGCAGATATTGCTATGTCAAAAAGGGTTGTATATAATGCAAAAGTCAGTAGACCTGGGGTTTGCAATGCTCTTGAAACATTGTTGATTGACAAATCTATTGCAGCAAAAACATTAAAAGATTTTTGTGATATGTTAAAAGAAGCAGGTATTGAAATAAGGGTTTCAAAAGAAGCTAAAAAATATTGTGGATATGGAATAGAAATAACAGAAGATGAATATTATACCGAATACCATGCTCCGCAAATTAAAGTTATTATAGTCAATGGAATTGATGAGGCAATTTATCATATCAATAAATACAGTACAAATCATTCTGATTCAATAATGACGACTGATGAAAAAGAAATGGAGCAATTTGGAACTCAGGTTGATAGTGCAGCAGTTTATATCAATGCATCAACTAGGTTTACTGATGGGTTTGAATTAGGGCTTGGTGCCGAAATGGGAATTTCAACTCAGAAATTACATGTTAGAGGGCCTATTGGTATTGAAGAGTTAACTTCTATTAAATATGTCATAAGAGGAAATGGACATATAAGATAATAATATTGAGATTTAAGGAGAAAAAATGGCAAAAATAGCAGTACTTACAAGTGGTGGGGATGCTCCTGGAATGAATGCGACCATTAGGGCGGTTGTTAGAAGCGGTAGCTTTGCAGGGCATGAAATTTATGGTATTGAAAGAGGTTTTGATGGACTTTTGAATAGACAAATCAAAAGAATGGATTCGAGAAGTGTGTCTGATATTATCCAACGAGGCGGGACAATACTAAAGACAGCGAGAAGTGAGGAGTTCAATACAGAGGCAGGCGTAAAAAAAGCAGCAGAAATTTTGAAAGCTTTTAAAATAGATGGGCTCATTGTTATAGGCGGGGATGGTTCTTTCAAAGGTGCTAGAGATCTTGTTAACTTAGGAGGTATTTCTTGTGTAGGAATCCCATGCACAATTGATAATGATTTGTCGTATACTGATTATACAATTGGTTTTGATACAGCAACTAATACTGTTGTATCAGCAATAAATAACATTAGAGATACAATGACTTCACATGATAGAGCTTGTATTATAGAAGTTATGGGTAGAAAATGTGGAGATATTGCTTTATATGCGGGAATTGCATCAGGGGCAGAGAGTATTGTGGTACCAGAATTACCATTTGATTTAAAGACCATTACTGACAAAATGCGTACAAATAATATAAAAGGAAAAGCTTCTGATATTATTGTATTAGCAGAAGGGGTATGTAGTTGTGCGGATTTAAAGATTATGATACAAGAAGAAATAGATATTGTAATTAGAACAGTCAAATTAGGTTATATTCAACGTGGTGGTTCTCCTTCAATGGCTGATAGAGTTCTTGGGGCGCGCTTAGCAGAAAGAGCCGTTGCATTATTCGATAATGGTTATAAAGGTGGTCATTGTGTGGGTATCAAAGATAATAAAATTATCGCTTTATCAATTGATGAGGCTTTGTCTGCACCTTGTAAATTTAACAAAGAGTTATATGCCATAGCAAATAAACTATCTTTTTAATTTGAAAAAGATTGCGCGATGCTTTATTTAAAAAACTATTGATGTTTGGTATAATAAAGTCGATATAAATATTAAATGAAAAGGAGAAAAGTATGAAAAATTTAGTTGGAGCATGTATGTTTGGTCAATCAGGAGGACCAACTTCAGTTATTAATGCAAGTGCGGCTGGAGTTTTTATTCAAGCACTTAAAGAGAAGAATATTACAGCAGTTTATGGGCTAGCTCATGGAATCAAAGGCTTACTAGATGAAAACTTTTATGATATGAGCAAGGAAGATGCAAAGGAGTTGGAATTATTAAAGTATACCCCCTCTTCAGCTTTGGGTTCAGTGCGTTATAAGCTAGTTGATGAAAAGAAAGACGACACAGATTATAAAAGGATTTTAGAAGTTTTTAAAAAATACAATGTAAGGTATTTTTTCTATAACGGTGGCAATGATAGCATGGACACATGTAATAAAATTTCCAAATATTTACAAAAAGTTGGATATGATTGCAATATTATTGGTGTTCCCAAAACCATAGATAATGACTTGTTTGGGACTGATCACTGTCCAGGATATGCTTCTGCCGCAAAGTATGTTGCAACAACTTTAATGGAAATAAACTTAGATGCAAAAGTTTATGATAAAGGTCAAGTTTGTGTAGTAGAAATAATGGGTAGACATGCTGGTTGGCTTGCAGCTGCAAGTAAACTTGCTTCATACAAAGGTCTAGGTCCAGATCTTATCTATTTACCGGAAGTTCCTTTTTGTCTTGATAAATTTAAAAAGGATGTAAAGAAAGTTATGGATGCTAATGGTGGAAGTTGTATAGCATGTGTATCCGAGGGTATTCATGATAAAGATGGCAAGTTTATAGTGGAAAAATTATCTGAATCGAAAGCTAGAGATAGTTTTGGTCATGCTCAACTAGGCGGACTTGCTATTCAGTTAGCTGATTTAATTAATGCAGAGTATGGTGTAAAAGTTAGAGGTATTGAGTTTAGTTTAATGCAAAGATGTGCAGCTCATCTTGCTTCTAAAGTTGATGTTGAAGAGGCTTATAATGCAGGGAAGAAAGCTGTCGAAGCAGCTTGTGCAGGGCAAACAGATAAAATGGTTGTATTTAAACGTAGTAGTGTTGATGGCAAGTATGCTTGTGAATATGAGTTAATGCCTTTAGAGTTAGCTGCCAACACAGAAAGAAAAGTCCCTGTTGAGTGGATTACAGAAGATGGAACAATGTTATCTGATGATTTTGTAGATTATGCTCTTCCATTAATTCAAGGAGATGCAAAAGCTCCACTAGAAGATGGTCTACCAAGATTTGCTAAATTAAAAAAAGTACAAGCTGGTAAAAAATAATTAATCAAAATAGTTAAAAACAATAGACTGTATACACGACTGCATATATAACAGTCGTGTATTTTTCTCTAGAATGTAGTAAAATGTATAATATTGGAGCTGATTATGGAAAAAGAAAAAGAAACGAAACAAGCAAAAGTGTTGTCAAAAAAAGAGAAAATGCTACTAACAATTATAGGCATAGTTTTAGTTGTAGCCATCACAGTTACATCACTAACATTAGCTATATTAAGAATGCAAAAAGCAGCTCCTAAAGTTTCTATAAAAGTTTTATCTCAACCGGAAAATAAAATAGTTGTTTCTTGGAACAAAAAAAACACAGGTAGGTATTTGGTAGAATATTGGTTTAGCATGGATCAAGAAATTGAAGAGAGCAAAATGAAACAAAATAAAGGTAGTGAGCTGTTAAGTGATGAGGAAAAAGCTGAAGCATATAGCAATTCAGTGAAAAGTATATATACAAATCAAACAAAACTTGAACTTGACAGAAAAAGGGGAGATTTTAAAGTTAGAGTTAAAGGTGTTGCTGAAAAGTCAAAAAATGATACTGCTTTTTCTGAATGGAAATTTCAAGAAATTTCCGCGTACAAACTGGAAAAACCAATAATCTCTTTAAAAAGAGAAGGAGATTATTTGCGATTTGATGAATTTGAAGCTCCAATTTATGCTGCAAGTGTTGAAAACAGCGGGGATATAGAGTTTTTTGAATATTATGATTCTATCAATAGTCATATTGAGACTTTGCCAGGTGCTGAATTAAAAAACTTTGAATGGGTAATATCGAGTTTACCAGAAAATTTAACCTCTTTTACCGTATATGTAAGAGCCGTTAATTATGAACAGGCATTAGATTTGGGGACAAAAAATATTGATACTCAAACATATTGGTTATATGAACCATCTGATTTTGCTGAGTATAGTGTAGATATAGATTAGTTGAACTTTGGTAGATTTATGGCGTCTTTATATTTGTTGAGTACAGTATATAGTATAAATTAGTTGAACTTCGCTAGATTTATAGAGTTTTTGTGCGTCTTTATATTTGCTGAGCATAGTGTAGATATAAATTAGTTGAACTTTGGTAGATTTATAGAGTTTTTGCGTGTCCTTATAATATAAATTATATATTTAGATAAAATTTTAAATTGTATCTAGATTATTTGTCGCTAGTAGTGTTATAATAGTAATGATTTGTGAAAAAGGGAAAAGGATTAGATGCAATCAAACTTAATACTTAATATATTTTTATCTACAGCTGAAACATATTTTCTTTTAGGCATTATAATTCTAATTATCATTGCCTTTGTTTCAATTGCAACAGCTATTTCCAAAAAAAGAGAGAGAAAAGCTTCGCAAGCTAAAGAAGAAGCTAAGTATGAGGCAAAAAAAGATGCTGGATATTCATACTTTGATTTAAATGATGATTTGGATATAGGGTCTAATGTTGACTATACCGCAAGTCATCAAGATGTTATGAGGTCTGATTCAAAACAAATATCTATTATGTTAAAACCTATAAAAAATAAACCTCGTCCTCCTAGAAAAGTGCGTAAAAAAGAAGTGGAATATACTGCGCCTTTGCAAAAAGAAAGCTCTTTTAACAAAGATCACATTTACAATGAAGAAGTTTCTAGAAAGCCTGGGATAATAAGCATGTATTTAGATGTTGAAGGTTTTTATCGTTTTAAACTGATTACTAGTGCTAATGAAACTGTTGCAATATCAAAGGCACATGCAACTCGGTTTTCTTGCATAAGAGCTATGAGGCTTGCGATAATCGCAGGAAAATATGCAGAAGTTACAGATTCTACTGATACTGAGTACTTGCAAATGTTGAGAGTATATATCTTTGAAATTTCAAGGGATTTAGAAAATAGGTTTAGATTTAAATTAAAGACAGGGACACTACAAGATATTTTAGTGAGTCCAGGTTATACTTCAAAATTTAATTGTATCAACGGAGTAAAGTCAGTGAGAAACATATTAGAGTTTCATTCGTTGAGAGATGATACTTCTAATACTTTCGTTGCAAATTTTGAAGAAGAAGTTCGAGCAATTTGGCAAGATGTAGTATTAGATGAAGAGGAAATAACTGAGGAAGAACAAGTAAAGGCAAGTGTAAATTATTAAGGCTTTAGAGGTAATGCTTTGTCATGAATAGGAAAGTAAAGATAGTAGTATTAGATGGATATTGTGTTAACAGCGGTGATTTAAATTGGGATGTTTTGTCGACACTTGGTGAAATGGTTGTGTATGATAATACACCATATGATTTAATTACAGAAAGAGCCAAAGATGCCGATATTATCATTACAAATAAATGCAATATAGACTCTAAAGTTATCGATAATTTACCTATGTTAAAATATGTTGGGGAACTAGCAACGGGCTACAATAATATCGACATTAAGTACGCGAGAAAAAAAGGTGTTGTTGTTACAAATGTTCCAGCATATAGTACAGAAAGTGTTGTGCAAACTATTGTGGGTTTAATAATTAGTTTGGCACTAAAATTACCAAGACATTTTGAAAGAGTAAAACAAGGAGATTGGGTAACTTGTCCAAACTTTTGTTTTTATGAGCCAGGTATTTTAGAACTATATGGTAAAACACTAGGAATTGTGGGGTTTGGAAGGATTGGGATGCGTTTAAAAGAAATTGCTAATGCTTTTGGGATGAAAGTTGTAGTTTTTTCAAATTCAATGCATAAAAAAGAAGATGGCACGTTTAGATATGTTTCATTAGATGAATTATTATCGATATCTGATGTTGTTTCATTAAACTGTCCTTTAACAGATAAAAACAAAGGATTTATTGACAAAAATAAGCTTTCACTAATGAAAAAAAGCGCCTTTTTAATAAACACGGCAAGAGGTCCACTTGTAAATGAGGCTGATTTAGCATATGCGCTAAACGAGGGCATAATCGCAGGAGCAGGAGTCGATGTTCTTTCAGAGGAGCCAGCAAAAGCAGACAATCCGTTGTTTGCTGCAAAAAATATATTGATAACACCACATTTAGCTTGGGCAACATATGAAGCTAGATCTCGTCTTCTTGGTGTTGCTTGTGATAACATTAAAGCTTTTTTAAATGGGGAAAGTTTAAACGTAGTAAACTAGCGAGAGCAAAGTAGTTAAAACTAATTTAACTACTCAAAATATTTTTGATAGAAATGCCATAATGGCAAAATAAGGAAGGAAAATGGAAAAGATAGCAATTATTGATTTAGGTTCAAATACAGCCAGGCTGGTTATTGTAAATATCTTACCTGGTGGTTTTTTTAAGGTAATAGATGAATTAAAAGAGCCCATTAGATTGGCAGAGGGTATGGAGATAGATGGTTTTTTAAAACCACTTAGGATGGTTCAAACCATTCGTACATTAAAAACATTTAAAACATTGTATGAAAGCCACAATGTTGATAAAGTTTTTGCCTATGGAACAGCAGCTGTTCGTAGAGCTAAAAACCAAGAGGCTTTTGTAGAGGAAATAGAAAATCAAGTAGGCATTCAAATTCAAGTATTGTCACAACAAGAGGAGGCATCTTTAGTTTATACGGGTGTAATTAATTCAATGGAAATACCAAAAGGTCTAATTATTGACATCGGTGGTGGCAGTACAAAGCTCATTTGTTATCATAGGCGTAATATGTTGTATCAAGATACTCTACCTTTTGGAGCTTTGACTTTAACAAAACAATTTTCACATATAGAAAATTCTGAAGAAAGGGCTATGGCCATAGAGAAACACGTCTATGAAGAAATGGATAAGATAGATTGGTTAAAAAACATTGATCCGGAAATTAGATTGATTGGTGTTGGGGGTTCGATAAGAAATTTAGGAAGAATAAGTAGAAGACTTAAAAAATATCCTCTTGATATGGCACATAATTATGTTATTTCAATGGAAGAATTTGATACTATTTATGACACTATAAAACCTTTAAGTGCTGAATTAGTTTCAAGAATTAAAGGATTATCTAGCGCTAGGGTGGATATTTTTCCAGCAGCCTTATCTGTGCTTTCAGCATTGAAGTCATTTGTGCAAGTAGATGAAATAACTGTTGGCGGAGCTGGACTGAGAGAAGGGGCAATGTTTAGGTATGCTTGCCCAATTACAGCAGAAAAGCCCTTGCCAGACATTGTTGGTCACAGTATTTATACAATGCTACATCACTTTAATATGAATATAGAGCACGCAGAGCATGTCTTTGATCTTTCTATGCAATTATTTAGGCAATTAAGAGTTTTACATAAATTACCAAGACCTTATGTAAAGATATTAAGGGTTGCTAGCATGCTGCATGATGTTGGAATGACTATGAAATATTATGATCACCATAAACATTCAATGTATATTATTTTAAACAGTAACCTTTATGGAATACCACAAAAAGATTTAGTTATGGCAGCTTTGGTTGCAGGTTCACATCAAAGAGATAGTCTTGAAGAGTTAAATGCTCAAGAATATTTAAATTTATTGACGGAAGAAGAAATAGAAGCCGTAAAAAAACTAGGTGTCATTGTTAGGATAGCCGAATGCTTTGATAGAAGTTGTGGTAAGGTTATTGTGGGATTAAACGGAGATATACTTGGCGATAGTGTTATCTTAAAAATTGAATCTGAAGGGGAATGTGTTCTAGAAATTAAAGACGCATTAGTTGCATTGCCTGAATTTAGAAGAGCATTTAAGAAAAACTTAGAAATATTGTAATGCAAATATTATTAGCATCAGCTTCACCAAGAAGAAAGGAGATTTTAGAGAAAATTATAGGTAGTAATTTTATTACCAAAAGTTTTGATGTAGATGAAAATTATTTTGCTAAAACGCCAGAAGAAACAGCCATAGAATTAGCGAAAAGAAAACTGAAAGCGGTTCAATCTTCTAATTTATATGAAGTTATAATAACAGGAGATACAATTGTTTGGAATGATGGAAAGTACTATGGAAAGCCTAGTTCTTTAGTAGAAGCAAAACAAATGCTTTTAGAGTTAGCTGGGAAAACTCACAAAGTAGTGTCTAGCGTGTTGGTTCAATTTAATGAACATATAGAGGTCGGCACAGCGGTAAGTTTTGTTACATTAAAAAATCTTACAGTAGAAAATATTGAAAATTATATAAAAAATCATCAAGTTTTAGATAAAGCAGGCTCTTATGCTATACAAGATGGTATCGTTGTTGAAAAATATACTGGAAGTTATGACAATATTGTTGGTTTGCCAAGTGAAAAACTAATAGAGATTTTTAAAAAAATAAATTTATCTAGTATCATTAAATAAATAAAAGGGGATATAGATGAAAAAGGGTCAATGTATTGTAGATTTAGGAACAAACAATATTACTTTTGTAAGTGATATGGGTGTTTTTAGAGAGCCAAATATTGCGATTATATCAAGATTCCCTAAATTTTCTTTGGTAGCTGCAGGCAAAGAGGCTCAAAAGGCAATGGTCAAGCTAAAATCCGATGAAACGGTTATTTATCCTGTAGTTGATGGAGCAGTAATTAATGTAGAAGTAATGGCTTTAATGCTTCGTCATTTTTTTTCTCTATATGCTCCACCAAGATTGTTTCAGCAAATGGAAATATATGTGCCAGTTCCTTGTGGGCTTTCAATATTAGAACGTGAAAGCATTGAAGCTGCAGTAGTTAAGGCAGGATATAAAGATGTTACATTATTTGAATCATTAACTACATTGTTGCCATATATACCGCAATTACCTGTAGCTGTTTTAATTATTGGTTCAGGAAACACTGAAATTGGTGTTTTAGATAAAAATGGAATTGTTACAGGATGTTCTATAAATATAGCTGGAAATTTAATTAATAATAAAATCAAAGAGCAGCTTTTAGAACAGCAAAATTTTATGATTAGTTGGTCTATGGCAGAAGAAATAAAAAATACCATAGGTAGTTTGCATGAAAATGACTATAGTGGCATGGAAATAATAGGAAAAGATATGCTAGAAAACAAAATGAAAAAAATAGATATTAGTGCATCAAATATTCGTACTAGCATTCACTTTTGTTTTAAAAAAATAGCAGAAATAATAGAAAGTGTTTTGACAACATTGCCAAGTAATGTTTTGGATGAAGTCACGCAAAATGGTTTGTATATAGCAGGTGGTGGAAGCAAAATAAACGGATTAACTAATTTTTTCTCAAATTATCTAAAACTTCCAATCTTTATTGTTGACAACCCTGAGTATGCACAAGTTTTTGGTTTATCAAAAATGTTAAATGAACCTAAATATAGAAAATTTTTTGCAAATACTAGATAAATTCCAATTTATCTTTAAAAACATTTAGCATAAGACTAGGTTTAGTGGTAAACTAACATAAAACAGTTGAAGGAGCATTATTATGCGAGCAGATGAAATTAAGAGTCAAGTTTTAACTATACCAAACATTTTAACATTTTTGAGAATTCTTGCAATTCCTTTTTTTATGTGGTTGACTATTGATAAAAATAGATGGATATCTGTTGGGGAATATAGTTTCCCAATTATTGGATTTATCATTATGGTTGTAGCTGCAGGAACTGATTTAGTTGATGGACATATTGCAAGAAAATATAATCAAGCTACAGCATTAGGCGCAGCAATAGACCCAGTTGCAGATAAACTTATGCACATATCAATTTTAGTTAGCTTAGTTGTAATTGGCTTTGTACATTGGGCATTTTTGGTTTTAATTTTTTTAAAAGAATTATTGATGATTATAGGCGGTCTTATTGTTTTAAAATATGCACAACCTATAAAAGCTAATATGGCAGGAAAGGTGGCATCTGCAACATTATCTTTAGGAATATTTTTATCATTTTTCCATAGTTTTTTTGCAGAAAAGGTTTTCTATTTAGATTGGATTGTAATTGGCGTAGCAACAATAATGACATATTATGCTTTTGCAGGATATATAAAGCAAGTCATACCTGTTTATAAAATTGTTTTTAAAGCTTTTAAAGAAGGGAAAGATCCAAATGAATATTTTTCTCCAAAAGAAGAAAGCAAAGAGCCAATTGAATTAGAAGAATCTAAATTGAATGATGACAATCTTGAAACTGAGCAAAAGAGTGATGATGAGAGTAAATAGATTGCAATACAAATTATAAAAAAGTTTAAAATACAGTTCTTTTAGAGCTGTATTTTTAGAAAATTGAAGAAGGTAATTATGAGTAATGAGTTAGCTAAAAATTTTGAACCTAAAAGTTTTGAAGAAGCATTATATAAAAAATGGGAAACTTCAGGATATTTTACACCAGATGTAGATCCTAATAAAGAGCCTTTTTGTATAATGATGCCTCCTCCTAATATTACAGGGCAACTTCACATGGGGCATGCTTTAACATATACTATTCAAGATATAATAATTAGACATAAAAGGATGCTCGGTTATTCAGCCTTGTGGCTTCCAGGGACTGATCATGCAAGTATTGCAACTGAAGTGAAAATAGTTGATATGTTAGCGAAAGAAGGTATTACCAAAGAGAGTTTAGGTAGAGAGGGGTTTTTAAAGAGAGCTTACGAATGGAAAGAGACATATGGCGGTCAAATTGTTAGACAATTGCGTCGTTTAGGTAGTTCTTGCGATTGGACAAAAGAAGCTTTTACAATGGATAAACAATGCTCAAAAGCTGTTGTAGAAGTCTTTGTTCGCTTATATGAAAAAGGCTTAATCTATCAAGGTGATAGAATGATAAACTGGTGTCCGAGTTGTTTAACTGCTCTATCTGATGCAGAAGTTGAATATGAAAATCAACAAAGTCATTTATGGCATATTAGATATCCTTATGTAGATGGCTCTGGTTATATTGTTGTTGCGACAACTAGGCCTGAGACAATGCTAGGCGATGTAGCTGTTGCAGTTAACCCAAATGATAAGAAATATATCGATAAAATCGGCAAATTGCTTAAATTGCCACTTACTGATAGGGAAATTCCTGTTATAGCAGATGATTATGTCGAGTCAAGTTTTGGAACAGGTGCTGTTAAAATTACACCAGCACATGATCCAAATGATTTTGAAATTGGTTTAAGACACGATTTAGAAATTGTTAAGGTTATAGCAGATGATGGTACAATGAATGAAAATGCATTTGCATATGTAAATTTATCTAGGGAAGAAGCTAGAGATAAAATTGTTAAAGATTTAGAAAGCTTAGGTTATATTGAAAAAATTGAAGATTATGAGCATAATGTTGGTTGCTGCTATAGATGTCATACAACGATTGAGCCTATTGTTAGTAAACAGTGGTTTGTTTCAATGGAGCAATTAGCACAGCCTGCGATTGAAGTAGTAAAAGACGGTAGCGTAAGTTTTATTCCAGAAAGATTTTCAAAAATCTATTTTAATTGGATGGAAAATATAAAAGATTGGTGTATATCTAGACAATTGTGGTGGGGACATAGAATCCCAGCTTGGCATTGCAAAGATTGCGGGCACATCACAGTTTCAAGACAAGTCCCCGATAAGTGTGAAAAATGCAATAGTTTAAATATTTATCAAGATGAAGATGTTTTAGATACTTGGTTTAGTAGTGCTCTTTGGCCTTTTTCAACACTAGGTTTTCCTAATCAAACAAAAGAATTAGAATATTTTTATCCTACAAATGTTTTGGTAACTGGCTATGATATTATATTTTTCTGGGTAGCAAGAATGATATTTAGTGGGATTGAAAATATGGGTAAATTTCCATTTAGCGAAGTTTTAATCCATGGCATTGTTAGGGATGCATTAGGGAGGAAAATGAGCAAATCTTTAGGCAATGGAATTGATCCTATAATGCTCATAGAAAAATATGGGGCTGATGTCTTAAGATTTAGTTTATGTATGGGAGTAGCCCCTGGAGCAGATATAAGATTTAGTGAAGATAAAATGGAGCCAATACGCAATTTCTTAAATAAATTATGGAATGCTTCAAGATATACTTTGATGAATATAGAAGGTTTGGATTTGCCAAAACTTGAAACTTTTGAGCTCTCAAATATTGATAAATGGATGCTAAATAAGTTAAATGAAGTTTCAAATGAGTTAAATAAGAATTTAAATAGTTACGATCTTGGAATTGCATCCGCAAAATTATATGACTTTATTTGGGGTGAGGTTTGTGACTGGTATATAGAATTTACTAAACCAACAATTTATGGAGAAAATGAGGAATTAAAATTAAATACACTCGCAGTTTTAAAGTTTGTTATGCAACAAAGTTTAAAATTATTACATCCATTTGCTCCGTTTATAACTGAAGAAATATGGCAAAAACTTGGAGACAGCGAAACTATTATGAATACTAATTTTCCAGTTTTTAATAAAGCTTTTAGTTTCAAAAAAGAGCATGAGCAAATAGAGCATTTAAAAGAAATTATTAAAGCAATTAGGAATTTAAGAGCGCAAATGGATGTTGAGCCTTCTAGAAAAGTTAAACTTTATGTTAATACTAAATCTAAAGATTTAATTGCTTTAAATTCTACATACATAGAAAGACTAGCAGGATGTAGTGGTATAGAGTTTGTAGATTCTTCAGACGAGTTAAATGATAAGTTTGCAACAATAGTTACAAGTGTTGTACAAATATATATTCCTTTGGGTGATCTTATTGACGTTGCTAAAGAGTTTGAAAGGCTTGATTTAGAAATTGGAAAGCTTAATAAAGAAATTCAAAGAGGCAAGTCAATGCTATCAAATCAAGGTTTTATATCAAAAGCACCACAACATTTAGTAGAAGTAGAAAGAAAAAAATTGGCAGACAATAAAGATAAATTAGAAAAGCTTTTGATAAGGCGTGCTGAGTTATAACAGTAAAACTTTTTAAGGCAATATATGTTTTTGGTAAAGTATAGTATAATCTAGTAAAGGTGTTTAATTAAGTTTTAATAATATAGGAGGTTTTGGCATAAAATGCCGCAAGGGATTATGAATAAGTTTAAGTTGCAAATAAAATACAAGGTTGATGAGCAAGTAATCAGTAGTGATTTATATGAAAATCAAGATTATGCAATAAGTCAAGAAAGTTCTGATAATAGGTTAACATTGAAAATTATTCCTAAAAAAGAACTTGAGTTTATTGATTTCAAAATAGAATATCAGTATAACTTTGAAAGAGGGGATAGATTTTTTATTAATGGCTACCAGTCTTGGACAACCTCGAAAGAAGTTAGTTTTGCTGATAAAATGAAACGCTACAATAGAATTGCCGACATGTCAAAAAAGACACAGGAACTAGCAAGAACATCAGGCGATGCATATATAATTGATTATCCTAAAAAAGCAGGCATATTCCATTCATTTACTTATACATATATACGCAATGAAGAAGATGTTGTTTTATGGGGCTCAGCCAACGAAAGAACTGGATACACAATATTTAGAGCTTTTATGAATGATAATAAATTTGAAATAATAAAAGATCTTGAGGGTGTCATAACAAGCAGTGAATATGAATTATTGGATATCGTAAAATACAACGGGACATATGATGATGTTTTTGATAAATATTTTAACTTTTTAGCCTTCCCAGCACCTAAATTAAAATTTTTATCTGGATATACTAGTTGGTATAACTATTTTCAAAATATTAGCGAAGAAATAATTTTGCGTGATTTAGAGGGGACAGAGCGGGTTAAAGAAAAAATTAAAATTTTCCAAATTGATGATGGTTATGCTCCAGCAGTTGGTGATTGGTTAGATTATAACGAGAAATTTCCAAATGGTATGAAGTCTATTGCAGATAAAATACATGAGAAGGGATATCTTGCAGGTATATGGCTTGCACCATTCAATGCACAAATTAAATCTAAGATTGTTGAAACACATCCAGAATGGTTTTTAAAGCATCCAAATGGAAAGTTTCAAATCGGATGTGTTGGTTGGGGTGGTGCATATATATTAAATCTTGACTTAGAAGAAGTTAGGGCACATATTAAAAACTTTTTTGATGTAATACTAAATGATTGGGGTTATGATATGGTAAAACTAGACTTTCTATATAGTCAATGTATATTTCCAAGAGGTGGGAAAAGTCGTGGTCAAATAATGTGTGAAGCCATGGATTTTTTAAGAGAGTGTGTTGGAGATAAGCTTTTACTTGGTTGTGGAGTCCCACTTGGTCCAGCTTTTGGAAGGGTTGATGCATGTAGGATAAGTTGTGATGTAGATTTATCGTTTAAAAATAAATATTATGCAAAATTGAATGTAAATAACGAGATAATATCGACAAAAAATGCAATGACAAATACAATCTTTAGAAGACATCTAGATGGAAGAATTTTTTGCAATGATCCAGATGTAATGTTTTTTAGAAATAATAATTTGAAGTTTACTTGGGATCAAAAAATGATGCTAAGTACTGTAAATAATATGTTTGGTAATGTTTTATTCGTATCAGACAACATTGGAGACTACGATGAAAAAGCTATTGAAGCAATTAAAAATGCATTTACTAAAAAGGAAGTGGAAGTTATAATGGTAGAATATGTCGATGACGATTTTGTAAGAGTCAAAGTAAAGGATGGAGAATATACAAAAAATTTATCATTTGACTTAAATACCGGAGAAATGACATTATAAACTGCGTTGATATTATATAATGATTTGAATTTCAATAATTTAATCAAAATTTGAAGATTGCTGTCTCAAAAAGTGATAATTTGCGAGACAGCATATTTTTTAAATAACACAATATATAGTATATAGTCTAACAAATTGACAATAGGTGTAGTTTTTGATATATTATTTTAAGTTAACTAGGAGGGCAAATGTCAGGTAAAAATATAGATAGATATAAAGCTAAAGATTTAGTTGTTCTAGAAGGTTTAGAAGCTGTGAGACTTAGACCTGGTATGTACATAGGTACAACTGGAATTAAAGGGCTTCATCACATACTTTGGGAAATTGTTGATAATGCTATGGATGAAGCGGCAAATGGATATGCTGATACAATAAATATTTGTTTAAAAGCAGATGGTTCAGTTGCTGTTGAAGATAACGGAAGAGGTATCCCCGTAGATATCCACCCAATACATAAAATTAGCGGAGTGGAGTTAGTATATACAAAGCTCCATGCTGGTGGCAAATTTGATAATAAGGAATATAAATTTAGTGGTGGTCTACATGGAGTTGGTGCATCTGTTACAAATGCTTTGTCTAGTTGGTTAAAAGTTGAGGTTTACAAAAACAACAATTTATATGTTCAAGAATTTCACAGTTATACTGATGAAAAGGGAACTCATTCTGGAATTCCAAAAGGGCCTATTCAAAATACAGGGAAAGCAAAAGGTAGGGGCACTAGAGTTACTTTTTTACCAGATAAAGATGTTTTTGAAAGTATATATTTTGATAGAAGGACAATTAGAACAAGACTTAAAGAATTAGCATACCTAAATAAAGGTGTTAAGATGATTTTGACCGATGAAAGAGAACAAAATGAAGAAGGTGAAAATTATCATTATGAGTTTTTATTTAAAGGTGGTCTTGTTGATTTTGTAAACGATATTACTGAATCTAAACAAAGAAGAAGTGATAAGGTTATTTATTTTGAAGAAAAACAACCTAACTTTGAACTAGAGGTTGCAATTCAATATGCTGTTGAATATACTGAAACCATAATTTCATATGTCAATAACATCCCAACTTCTGAAGGTGGCACTCATGAAACTGGGTTTAAGCAAGCTTTCACGAAATGTATGAATACTTATGTTCAAAAAAACAATCTATTACGTGGCAATAAAAATGCAAATATCATAGGTGATGATTATCGTGAAGGAATTAATGTTGTAATAAGCATTAGAATGCAAAATATACAATTTGAGGGGCAAACGAAAAATAAACTTGGTAATCCTGAAGTTAAAGGGTTGGTTGAAAGTATCATAAATGAGCAGTTTACAGCATATCTTAATGAAAACAAAAATAAAGATATGGCTAGAATGATTGCAAAAATCGGAATAGATGCAGGTGAAGTTAGACAAGCAGAGCAACGCATTAAGAAGGTTATGCGTGAAAAAAATGCAAATACTGGCAAGATTTTGGCAGGTAAATTAAGTTCTTGTACAGGAAGAAGACCTGAAAAAAATGAAATTTTTATTGTTGAAGGAGACAGTGCAGGTGGTACAGCAAAACAAGCAAGAGATAAAAGTTTTCAAGCAGTTTTACCGCTAAAAGGTAAGTCTATCAACGTTGAAAAAAGAAGAAAGTCTGAAGTTATAGGAAATGATGAAATCCAAACTTTAATCTTTGCTTTAGGCTGTGATATTGATAAGGATTTTGATATTAATAAATTAAAATATCATAAAATTATTATTTTATCTGATGCTGATCACGATGGCGAGCATATTAGGTCTTTGTTGTTAACTTTTTTCTATAGGTATATGAGACCACTTATTACAAATGGCCATGTTTATGTGGGAGTTCCGCCACTATATAAGTTGAGCAAGAAAAACGAAACTGTATATGCATATAATGATAGAGAATTAGATAGAATCATTGAAGGAGATACAACAAGGGGGAAATATTCAATTCAAAGATATAAAGGTCTTGGCGAGATGAATCCATCACAGCTTTGGGAGACAACATTAAACCCAGAAACTAGAACGATGATGAAAATCACGGTAGAAGATGCTGCAGAAGCTGAAAGGATGATATCAATATTGATGGGTTCTGATAGTGTAGCAAGAAAAGAGTTTATTAATGAAAATGCTGAGTTTAATAAGGCGGATACATTTGGTAGTAAATATGGAGGTGACAACTAATGTCTGATAAATTTAATGATTATGAAGAAAAAAATGCAGATGGTGTTTTTGAAAAACCTCTAGAAGAATTGTTGCCTAAGTCGATGATGACTTATGCAGAATATATAATACTAGAAAGAGCTTTACCAAGAGTAGAAGACGGATTAAAACCAGTTCAAAGAAGAATTTTATATACAATGTATACTTTAGGGATGCGCCCTGACACAGAATTCAAAAAATGTGCAAGAATTGTTGGTGATGTTTTAGGTAAATATCATCCTCATGGAGATACTTCTATTTATGATGCAATGGTAAAACTTGCACAAGACTTTAATATGAGAAATATTTTAGTGGAAGGGCAAGGGAATTTCGGGTCAATAGATGGAGATAGTCCAGCAGCAATGCGATATACTGAAGCAAGGCTTGCTCCACTAAGTATGGAAATGCTAAGAGATATTGATAAAAAAACTATAATAGATTGGCGAAAGAATTTTGATGATACTTTAGATGAACCTGAATTGCTTCCTGCAAGATTTCCTAATTTATTAGTAAATGGCTCAGTTGGAATATCTATTGGATTTGCAACAGATATTCCAACCCATAATTTAACAGAAGTTATTGACGGTTGTATTGCTATGATAGATAAACCTAGTATTAAACTTGATGAGCTTATGACAATTATCAAAGGACCAGATTTTCCATCAGGTGGGTTTATGTATGGTGGTGATCAACTTATAGAAGCCTATGAAACTGGAAGAGGACGAGTAGAACTTAGGGGTAAAGTTGATATTGAAAATGAACCCAATGGAACTCAAAATATTGTAATTTCCGAAATACCATATAATGCTAAAAAAACAGGAATCATTGAAAAAATTTATCAAAACAAAGATAAAAAAATGCCATTATATGTTGATGTTATTGATGTTGTCGATGAATCTGATCGAAATGGCATGAGAATTGTTGTTAAATTAAAAAAAGGTGTTGATTCTATTAAATTATTAAATAAATTATATAAAGACACTAATTTGCAAACTAGAGTAAATATCAATATGGTTGCAATAGCAGGTGGGAAACCAAGGCAAATGGGTCTTATTCAAATATTAAAGTATTATCTTGAATATCAAAGAAAGGTTGTTTATAGAAGGAGCTTACATGATATAAATAATGCAAAAGCTAGAGCACATATATTAGAAGGCTATAACATTATCATTGCAGATATTGATGAAGTTATTTCAATAATTCGAAATAGTTCTTCTAGGACAGAATCAAAAGCACGACTAAAAGAGCGTTTTGAACTTTCTGAAGCACAAGCTGAGGCTGTTTTGTCATTGCAACTTGGTAATATAAACAAACTGGACGTTAATAAATATACACAAGAGCTTGCAGAACTTTTAGATACCATTGACAAACTTTCAAAAATTATTGCTTCGGTTAGAGAACAAGATAAAGTCATAAAAAAAGAGCTAATAGAAATTAGGGATAAGTATAAAATTAAACGCTTGACAACTATTGTTGAGAGTTTTAAGGATATTGATGTTAGGCCTATAGATATAGAGCAATTAGGTACCGGAAAGAGATGTTTTGTTGGCATTGATGCTGAAGGACGAGTTAAGGTCTTATCTAGTAGAAATTACTTATGGGCAAATAGAGAAGCGGAATTTGCAGAATATAAATCTCTTCTTACATCTTTGGTGCAAGTTGAGCCAAATCACTTAACTTTAATTTTTGGAAATAAAGGTAATTGCTATAAATTAGACACCAATACCGCTCCTGAAAGACCTTGGGAAGAGCCTGCGATGACGCTTGAAAATTTATTTGAAAATATAGAGCAAAAAGATGAAAAAGCTGTATTTTTACTTTCTTTTGATGCTGATAAGGTAGATGATTATCAAGAAGTTTTTTATTACACTAAACGAGGTCTAATTAAGAGAACTTTACTAAAACAATACATAGTAAATAGAGACATTTTTCAATATGGAAGAATTAATGAAGGTGATGAGGTCATTAATGGCGAAATTGTTGACCCAACTGCCACAGTCTTTTTCATATCTACAGATGGACAATGTGTTAATATGCTAACTAATGATGTTTCTCAACAAGGTAGAATTGCAGGTGGCGTTCAAGGTATGAGCTTAAATCCTGAAGAAGAAGTTATCTATGCAGAACAAGCAACTGTTGAAAATTACTCTTTACTTGAAGATGAGTGTTCAGCTCTTGGTGAAATTGTAATAATTAACGACAAAGGAATTGGCAAGAGAGTTGTAGCATCAACATTTGCTCCGATGAGAAGAGCACGAAAGGGTATTAGAATAATGGATGTTTATAATCAAAAAACAAAGGTAATGTTTGCAAAAAAGGTTTTAGAGCCGTTTGATGTTGTTTTTGTACTAGATGATTATAAGACTAAAGTAGTCAATACAGAAGATATTCGAATTGAAAATAAAGATTCAAAAGGAAAGCCTATTATAGCAAAGCCAGGTAAAATAATTACAATAATAAAGCATGTTTCTGATGTTGATGATGGCATTTTGAGTTAGGTTTTATTTGGAGATATGTATGAGTACTAAAAAGCCTTTAGTTGCAGTAGTTGGAAGACCCAATGTTGGGAAATCGACCTTTTTCAACAAAGTTGCAGGAAGGCGAATTTCTATTGTAGATGATATGCCAGGTGTGACAAGAGATAGAATCTATGTAGATGTTGATTGGTTGGGCTATCATTTTACTTTAATTGATACAGGTGGGCTTGAACTTAAAAGTGATGATTTAATGTGGAAACATATACGAACTCAAGCAGAGCTTGCCATAGACATAAGCGATGTTATTATATTTTTAGTCGACGTAAAAACTGGTGTAACATCTGATGATTTAGAGGTTGCAAATTTATTAAGGAAGGCTAATAAGCGTGTCGTTTTAGCCGTAAATAAAATTGATGGGCAAGATGAGTCTTTAGTTTTTGATTTTTATTCGCTAGGCTTAGGCCATCCTCATCCAATTTCAGCAGCGCAAGGTTTAGGTATCGGAGATTTGCTTGATGATGTAATTTCAGGATTTGAAAGAAAGGATATTGAAGAAGAGAGTGATGTCTTAAAAATTGCAGTTGTTGGCAAGCCAAACTCTGGTAAATCTTCATTAGTCAATTATCTTTTAGGTTATGAAAGGAGTATTGTTACTAATATCGCTGGGACAACACGAGATGCAATTGACACTCCAATCGAATATGAAGGTCAAAAGTTTTTATTAATTGATACAGCAGGAATTAGAAAAAAAGCAAAAGTTGAAGAAGATGTTGAATATTATAGTGTAGTTAGAAGTATCGCAGCCATTAGAAGGGCAGATATTGTTTTAATTGTTGTTGATTCTGAAGAAATGTTAACAGAGCAAGATGTGAAAATTTGTGGGTTAGTTCATGAAGCAGGAAAACCTAGTGTAATTTTAATGAATAAGTGGGATTTGATAGAGAAAAATATAAATACAGCATATGAATTTACAAATAAACTGAAGGAACAATTAAAGTTTATGAGTTATTTCAAGCCATTATATATTAGTGCTTTAACTGGTCGAAGAGTTAATCAAGTTTTAAAAGTAGCACTAGAAGTTTATGAAAATGCATCAAGGCACATATCTACAGGATTACTAAACGAAATCATAGGAAATGCAATATTAACTAACGAACCACCATTAAGAAGTGGACGCAGATTAAAAATATATTATGCTGTGCAAGGTGGTACAAATCCTCCAACTTTTGTTTTTTTTGTAAATGATACTTCTTTAATTCATTTTTCATACTTGAGATTTTTAGAAAATCATATTAGAGATTCTTTTGTTTTTGAAGGAACTCCGATAAAGTTAGTAACAAGGGCACGAGAGGGTAAAGAGCCTTAAATGCATGTTAAAACATTATTAAAAATAGTGTTTTAAGTATATAATTAAGCTAATATAGATAAAGCAATGTTGCTAACCATTTTTGTTGGTTAAATTCAAACAATATTGTTACATGAGAATACTATGCTTATAAATTTAAGTTTAGAAGAAAAAAGAAAGGTTTTTGATATAGAAGCAAAGAAACATAAAGCATTTTGCGGAATGAATTTATCTTTAAATATGGCAAGAGGTAAGCCAGCCCCTGAACAATTAGATATTTCTAATGGTTTGTTAGACGAGCTAAACTCTTCAATAAAATTTACTGGTGATGATTATAGAAACTATGGAATTTTGGATGGTATTCCGGAGATGAAAGCTCTTTTTTGTGATTTTTTAAATGTTGAAAAAGATGAAATTATTGTAAATGAAAATGCTAGTTTAATATTAATGTATGATTCATTGCAAAGAGCAATGCAGTTTGGCGTTTTAGGAGAAAAACCGTGGAATCAACAAGGTAGAATAAAATGGCTATGCCCTGTTCCTGGCTATGATAGGCATTTTGCAATTACAGAACTTTTTGGGATTGAAATGATAAATATACCTATGGATGAAAATGGTCCAGATATGAATATGGTTGAAGAACTCGTAAAAGATCCACAAGTTAAAGGTATTTGGTGTGTTCCTAAATATAGTAATCCATCCGGTGTGGTATATAGCGATGAAGTTGTAGATAGATTTGCTAAGCTGAAACCTGCTGCAAAGGATTTTAGAATTTTTTGGGATAATGCATATATGGTTCATTGGCTATATGAAGATGATAGTCTCCTTGATATTTTAACTCAAGCAAAAAAATATGGTAATGAAAATATCGTATATATATTTGGTTCAACCTCAAAAATTACTTTTGCGGGAGCGGGTGTTGCATTTATGGTTGCAAGTAAAGAAAATATTAAATCTTTAAAGTCATTAATGAGCATTCAATCTATTGGTCCCAATAAATTAGTTCAATTAGCTCATTTTAAATTTTTAAAAAATAAAGATAATATACAAAAAATCATGGAAAAACATGCAGATATATTGAGACCAAAGTTTGAAAGAGTGCTAGAAGTCTTAAATGAAGAACTTGGGAATAGTGGTATTGCTACCTGGCTAAATCCTAGAGGTGGATATTTTGTAGCTTGTAATTTGTATCCGGGTACTGCTAAAAGAACTGTAGAATTATCAAAAATTGCAGGAGTAATATTTACTGATTCTGGGGCAACGTACCCATATAAAAAAGACCCTGAAGATAGTAGTTTAAGAATTGCGCCATCTTTTCCATCATACAAAGATTTAGGTATTGCAATGCAAGTGTTTTGTAATTCTGCAAAGCTTGCATATTTAGAAAAAGAGTTAGGGCAAAGAGTATAAAAACATATTACACAAATAAGGGGCTGTTAAGAAACGTTTAAATAACTACAACATATAAATAGCTAATGTCAAAATAGCACTTCTTTAAATGTGTTTGTTTTCCAACAACAAAAAAGCTGTTAAGATTTTTTTGAGTTTCTTAACAGCCCCTTGTATTATAAACTTGTATAATTAGTAAATTCTAGTTGTATAATTTGGGCTTTCTTTTGTTATTGAAATGTCATGAGGATGATTTTCAACGAGTGAAGCATTTGTTATTTGAATAAATTTGGCAGTTTTTCTTAGTTCTTCAATCGTAGCTTTACCACAATAACCCATGCCTGCACGAACACCACCAACAAGTTGGAATATAACTTCAGATACAGTGCCACGATATGGAACCCTTCCCTCAACTCCTTCAGGAACCAGTTTTTTTGCATCTTCTTGGAAATATCTATCTTTACTGCCTGCTTCCATTGCTGCAATAGACCCCATGCCTCTATATACTTTAAAACTTCTACCTTGAAAGATTTCAAGCTCTCCTGGGCTTTCTTTTGTTCCTGCAACTAAACTTCCTACCATAATAGCACTTGCTCCTGCAGCTAAACCTTTTACAATATCACCAGAAAACTTAACACCACCATCTCCAATTACTCTTTTCCCAAGCTTATCAGCCATTTCAGCACATTCCATAATTGCAGATATTTGAGGAACGCCAACACCAGTTACGACTCTTGTTGTGCATATAGAACCAGGCCCGATTCCAACTTTAACTACATCGGCTCCACAGTCTATTAGTGCCTTTGTTGCTTCGGGTGTTGCCACATTACCTGCGACTAAAGGTAGCGAAGGGAATGCACTTTTTATTTTCTTTACACTATCTAATACAGACTGCGAGTGACCATGTGCAGTGTCAACTGTAATAATGTCTACATTTGCTTTTACTAGCTCTGAAACTCTATCAATTGCATTATCACCAACGCCAACTGCAGCTCCTGCTAAAAGTCTCCCTTTTTTGTCTTTTGCAGATTGTGGATATTGAATTGATTTTTCGATGTCTTTTATTGTGATTAAGCCTTTTAAGTTGAAATCCTTATCAACTAGTGGAAGTTTTTCTATTTTATGTTTGCTTAATATTTTTTGAGCTTCGACTAGAGTTGTTCCAACTGGGGCAGTAACTAAGTTTTCTTTAGTCATTATATTTTCAATAGGTTGGTTAAAATTAGTTTCAAATCTAATATCTCGATTAGTTAATATTCCAACTAATTTATTTTTTCCAATTAATTTGTTTTCTTGGGTAATTGGAACACCACTTATCCTATATTTGCTCATCAAATAAAGAGCTTCTGAAACTAAATGAGTAGGCGATAAAAAGAAAGGGTCTGTAATGACACCGTGCTCACTTCTTTTTACTCTATCAACATGAGTAGCTTGCTCTTCGATGCTAAGATTTTTATGAATAAAGCCAATTCCACCTTCACGTGCCATAGCAATAGCTAATTCATATTCCGTGACAGTATCCATAGCCGCAGATACGATGGGTATATTCAACTGTATATCATCTGTTAAATATGTTACTAGAGAAACATCTTTTGGAAGAACCTTAGAATGCTCTGGTAATAATAAAACATCATCAAAAGTTAGACCATTTTTTATAATTTTCGCCATCACAATACTCCTTTATTGCTTTTTTTAATTATAAAAAATATAAAATCAATAGTCAATTGATATAAATTGTATTATGTTGTGGTATATGTAAACTTAAATTTGTCATTTAAAAGACTTGCACATTTGTTAAAAAAGTTTAACCTATAGGTATATTATTCAATGTTTTTTAGATTAGACGGTTATACAATTTTAAAATTTATTAAACTTTTAAGCGATATATTTTTTTGTTTAGTCTGCTTTTCTTGACAAAAGAAATTGCGTATAAGATAATCAATATGTGAATTTTTTAGGAGTCTAAAAATGAGTTTAGTAGGAACAGTAGGTAGAGGAATTAAAGCCCCAATCTTTAGAGAGGGTGATAATTTGCCAGAAATGGTAGTTGATTGCGTAATTAAAGCATCGGAAAATGAAAAGTTTGAATTAAATGATAGAGATATAGTAGGAGTGACTGAAGCTATATTAGCAAGAACACAAGGTAATTATGCTACTATTGAGCAGATTTCTAAAGCAGTTAATCAAATATTTGGAAATGAGGAAGTTGGTTTAGTTTTTCCAATTTTGTCAAGAAATCGATTTTTACCAATTTTAAAAGCTTTGTCTAAAGGTGTCAAAAAACTTTATATTATGCTTTCATATCCTAGTGATGAAGTGGGAAATCCTCTAATTACTATTGATCAACTAGAGCAATCAAAATTAAACCCATATACGGATGTTGTAACAGAGTCAGAATTTAGAAAAATTTTTCCAAAATTATCCCATCCATTTACAGGGGTAGATTATATTTATCTATATAAAGAGGCGACAGGCAATACTTGTGAAATAATTTTGGGAAATAAAGCAGAAGAAATACTTAAATATACAAAAAAAGTAATATGTGGAGATATCCATACTAGAAATAAGACAAAAAAGAAACTAGTGGCTGCAGGGGCGGAGCAAGTGGTTTCACTTGATGAAATTTTGACTAGCAGTATAGATGGAAGTGGATATAACGACAAATATGGATTGTTAGGAAGTAATCTAGCAACAGACAATTCAGTTAAATTATTTCCACGAGATTGTAAAAAATTTGTCATGGAAGTACAAAATATTTTCAAAAAACGTACAGGAAAAAATATAGAAGTTTTGGTCTATGGAGACGGAGCATTTAAAGACCCAGTTGGTGGAATTTGGGAGTTAGCAGATCCAGTGGTTGCACCTGCGTTTACTCAAGGTCTACAGGGAACGCCTAATGAAATAAAATTAAAGTATGTTGCTGATAACACTCTATCAAATGTTAGTGAAGAAGAGGCTGAAGAAAAAATTAAAGAGATTATCAAAAATAAATCCGATATAAAAGATTCGAATGTAACGCTTGGAACTACCCCAAGACAGATTAGTGATTTAATAGGCTCGTTGTGTGATTTGTTAAGCGGAAGTGGCGACAAGGGAACACCAATTGTACTTATACAAGGCTATTTTAACAATTACGCAAGTTAATTTTACTAAGTTAGGTCACATATAATCTATGTAATCAAATTAAGGTTAAGCGCGGTTAATCTCATTGCGACTTAACCTTTATTAATATATAATATTATAAAATTGAGCATTTTTTGAGGGAAAATGGAAAATAAAATAAAAGATATTATAGCTAAACTAACCTTAGAAGAAAAGGCAGCATTATGTTCTGGCGTTTCTTCTTGGGAGACAACTCCCATTAAAAGACTGGGTATACCATCTGTAAATATGGCAGATGGTCCTCATGGTATGAGAAAAGAGGTCTATGAGGCTAGTTTTACTAATCTATTTGATAAATCTTATCTGGCAACATGTTTTCCTCCTGCTGCAACCTTAGCTTTTACGTGGAATAGAGATTTGGTTTATAAAATGGGCAAGGCTTTAGCTAATGAAGCAAAAGATCAAGAAGTTGCAGTTGTCCTTGGTCCTGGGATTAATATCAAAAGATCTCCTTTATGTGGTAGAAATTTTGAATATCTTTCAGAAGATCCATATCTTACTGCTGAGCTTGGTATTGCTTATGTTGATGGTGTTCAAAGTGAAAATGTCGGAACCTCTGTCAAGCACTATGCAGTTAATTCTCAAGAATTTAGACGATTGATTTCAAGTAGTGAAATAGATGAGCGTGCACTTAGAGAAATATATTTATATGCATTTGAACAAATAGTAAAAAGATCAAATCCATATACAATTATGAGTGCATATAATCAAGTCAATGGTGTGTATGCATCAGAAAACAAACTTTTGCTAAAAGATATCTTAAAAGAAGAATGGGGTTATAAGGGTATAGTTATTTCTGACTGGGGTGCAGTTACTGATAGAGTAGAGGGAGTAAAAGCTGGCTTGCATTTGGAAATGCCAACATCTGGTGGTGAAAGAGATGCGGAAATAATGAGAGCAGTAAAGGAAGGTGCTCTTTCTGAAGATGTTTTAGACGATTTACTTGCTGATCTTTTGAGTTTTATTTTTAAATGCGATGCTAATCTAGCTAAAAACAAAGGGTTTAAAGCTGATTATGCATCTAATCACATTTTAGCAAAAGAGGTTGCAAATGAGGGTGCAGTTTTACTAAAAAATGATGGAATACTTCCACTAAAAGAAGGTGTTGATTTAGCAGTAGTCGGTAAACTTGCAGAGCACATGCGCTATCAAGGTGGTGGCAGTAGTAATGTTGTTCCAAAACATGAAGTTAGCTTTTTAAATTATTTAGATACTTTGGGTGTAAAGTACAGCTATTCGCCTGGTTATACCATAGAATGCGACAAGATATCTGAGTCAATGATTAAAGTTGCTGCAAATTCTACGATTGGTAAAGATGTTGTTTTAGTGTATGTTGGCTTAACTGATGACTTTGAATCAGAAAGTTTTGATAGAGAGCATTTAGAAATCCCTAAGGCACATACAAAATTGATAGAAGAAGTATATAAAGTAAATAAAAATATCGTTATTGTTTTAACTGGAGGTTCTCCTTCTAAAGTTAGTTATTATGACAAAGCTAGAGCTATTTTGTATATAGGTTTAACTGGAGAATCTGGGGGCGAATCAAATTATGAATTATTGACTGGTAAAGTCAATCCATCTGGTAAGCTTGCTGAAACTTTTGCAATTGATTTGGAAGACGAGCTTTCAAATCAATATTTTGGATTACCTTTTGCAGAATATAGAGAGAGCATATTTGTAGGGTATAGATATTTTGATAAAGCAAAAAAAGATGTTATGTTTCCTTTTGGTTTTGGTTTATCATATACAAAATTTGAATATTCTAATATTGAAGTGTCTCACAAATCATTGAAATATGGTGAAAAATTAACGGTATCTTTTAATGTGAAAAATATAGGACATTATTTTGGAGCTGAAGTTGCTCAACTATACATAAGCAATAAAGAGTCAAAACAAATCATGCCACTAAAAGAATTAAAAGGCTTTGAAAAGGTATTTTTATCCCCTGGCGAAGAGAAAACAATAAAAATTGGATTAGACGATCGTTCATTTTCTTTTTATAATGTGGATGAAAAAGAGTGGCAAATCGAAGGTGGGGAGTTTGATATTTTAGTTGGAAGTTCTTCAAGGCATATTTTATTAAAAGAAACCGTTTTTCACAAAGGAAATGAAAAAAATGTCGCAGATTATACTTTGATTGCACCTTCATATTTTAATTTAGAAAAAGTTGAGTCGATTCCTTTAGCTGATTTTGAACATCTTTTAGGAAGAAATGTTAACCCATATATAAGACCAACCCATAAAAAATATACAATGAACACCTGTATAGGAGAATTACATCCGAAAGGCTTTGCTAGATTTTTCCGTTGGATAGCAAAAATTGGAGGGCAACGTTTAGGTTCTGCAGGGAAACAAACAAAAGCTAAAAAGAAAATGCTGTATGAGGGCACCTTGAATATCCCGATGCGTAATTTATATGCACAATCAATGGGTAGAGTTTCAAAAAGAACTGTTGAAGGACTGTTGTTAATGTTAAATGGGAGATTCTTTAAAGGACTTGCAAAAACGATATCTGGGTTGATGGAAAAAAGAGCAGATAAAAAAGAAACATATGGTGATGCTCCTGAATTAGTAGATAATGATTAATATAGAAAAGCACTTAAAAAGACTGAAAAATGGTTGTTAAAGAGATAGTAGTAGCAAGTAACAATATAAATAAACTTAATGAAATCAAGCAGATAATGGGGGATGAAATTAAGTTTTTTTCTTTAAGTTCAATCGGTTTTGATGAGGATATTGAAGAAAATGGTAGCACTTTTTATGAAAATGCACTCATTAAAGCAAAAGCTGTTTCTAAGTTTATCAATAAGCCAGTTTTAGCTGACGATAGTGGTTTGGTTGTCGCCTCTTTGGATGGTGCACCTGGTATACGTTCTGCGAGATTTGCAAGATTAAATGCTACAGACGAAGAAAACAATGAAAAGCTTCTTGCTTTATTAAAAAATCATGACGATAGGAAGGCTAAGTTTGTTTGTGAGCTAGTTTTATTATTTCCCAACAATAAAGTAATACATTCAGCTGGCGAAGTCGAAGGCTCAATCTTAAAATCTCCTAAAGGCAATTTTGGTTTTGGTTATGATCCAATCTTTTATTCAAGTGAGCTTCAAAAAGCTTTTGGCGAGGCAAGCTGTGAAGAAAAAAACTCTGTAAGTCATAGGGCTAGGGCCTTAAGGTCTTTGTTTTTAAAAATAAAGAACCTAAACAATTTGTAACACAAGATACAAGTTTTTGCCTTTAAGCCTTACTTTTAATTGGATTTATATAATTCTTACAAATTGTGTATCTATAGCTACAAATTCTGTCATATACTGCCACATAGCAGTTTTAAATCTAAAAAAGAATCAATGTGTTTATTTTCAATTTAATCTTTTGAAATGACTAACAATGAATAAATTTAAATTTTACGGTTTACTTTCCTATATATTATTCATAACATAAAAAAGATCACCAGTTTCCTATTTACTATTTACATGCTCTTTCTTATCGTAAAAACGTATTAACCGCTAGAAAATTTTAGTTGCCAACCTGACATTTAAAATGTGTTATTGAATGTTTTTCTTTTTGTTTTATCAATATCAGTCTTGAAATTTATTTTTGTCGAATCTTACATTTTCTCATTTTTTTTCATCATAAAAATAAAAAACTTTGAAAGTTCATTTACTTTGACAAACTTTCCGAGGGCTGACTCAAAAGTTACACTTAATCTAAGAGTTACTAAAGTTCACATCGCTTGTTTATGTGTTCAAAAGTATTGATTTTCTAAGATAAACTTTTAATTTATTTAGCTTTTTTGCTCCAATGTGTTTTATTTGTGAAATATTATGAATTTTGCTTCAAATGGTTATTAAATTGGTAGAAAGTTTTTGCATACTCTTTATTAATATATTATAATACTAACTATAAAGAGAAGAATAATCAATTTTCCAAGGAACGCTGTTGAACACATTTACGAATTTTAAAGTTAATAAGTCAAATGTAAAACGCATAAATGTTATGATGCTTTTCATAACTTTGTTTTTTGTTGTTTTTTTGGCAATATTTTCTTCAGGGTTAACATCTCATTCAATTCTCAATAGTGACATATCAGTAGTGGAGGCTGCTGGTCCTCCAGGAACGGGGCGCAATTCACAAATATTTAAGAAATTTTATTCTTCTGATTTAGACACCTCATATGAGTTTTATAAGCATAAAGCAGGCGAAGATGTAACAAGAATCGGATACATTAGTACTGCGGCTACGGTTGGTGAAGAAGATTTCGGTACTAATTATAGAATTACTACTGACAAAATGGGTTATAGAGTTGACAGTGAAACAAAAGACAAGAGTTTTTATACCTGGTTAAAGTTTGAACTTAGTGATGAAATGCTTGCTTTAAGAAGAATGGGTTCTTTAAGAATTTATGTTCATAGTCGATATTGGACTGGTTGGAGCACTGACTATGGATATCTTGCACTAGGAAGAGCTGGTTTAAGTGAATCTGAGATTACTTATTCAAATTTTATACTAGGACAACCTAATACATTTTTCCAAACTCAAGGTTCTGGAACCTCTTCTTCGGGTGAGAGTAATTTATATATAAACACGGTTACAATGCAATCTTCTGGATTTAATAACGATGCGGATAGATATTTTTATTTGTTTGCAATTATTGATCCTTCTGGGCAAATTGCGGCAGCACATGGTCAATTTAAAATTACACTAAGTTATACTCAAGGTAGCGGATATAAATTAGCAAACAACGCAATAAGTATTGATGGTAGCCAAATACCTTTTGCAAATATTGGTGGTGAAATAAAATATAGGTGGAATGATACAGGTGCTTTTACAACTATTGCTGGGAACACTGAATCTAGCACATTAAATTTTTCTAGCAAAACAGAGGTTTTAAATTTAGAAGCAACTCTAGATGTTAAAGGGTATAGATTTTTAGGTTGGGCGATATTCAGCTCAATTCTAACATCAAGGCCAGTGATAAATGTGACAGGTGTTAATGTTAATAATCAGAACGATCTTTTGTTAACAAATATAAAAAACAAAACAGGAACAGCATTATCTGGATTAGCTCAATGGATTCTTGGTACAAATGCGACAAGTACAAATACTGTTAATCTTCGGAGAAGTTCTGGAACTGGATATACTGAGCCATTAGAAGGGTCTCATATTTATGCAGTCTATTCGCCAGTATTTTTTGAAGTTCAATATAGACCTGGGGATGGGGGTTCGTTTAGTAACGTTACGAAATATGCTTTACCTTATGCTCAATATACGACAGGAGGGAATGATATTTTTCCAGGTGCTTCTAGCGCATTATTAGGCTGGGAAGACACTCTCGTGCCACCCTCATATTATGCTCCACAAACCGCATACGTTCTTCCCGTTGAACCACAAACAAACACATTTGTTAGTGGATATATTCGCTCTACAACTCAATATATATTGATTGCCAAATGGGCCTTAGTGTCAGGCGATTCGGTTACAGGAATTACTGCAACACCGTATAAGCGAATTTTTCATGATAAATATGTTGATATGTATTATGACATTAGCATCAGTATTCCAGGAATGACAGTCGATAAGGTGTTTGTTAAATTTTCGTCTGGTGATTTGGCAGGACAATATGTGATGATGGATAAAGATCCCGATCCAGCTCACCCAGATGGATATATTGTTCCATATGCTTCGGGAAACTTTTTAATAATGGTAAGTGTTACTAAAACTATGTATACAATTACATATAATGCATCTGGGTGGTCTTTCCCAAGCGGACAACCAAATGATAATCAAAAAAGATATATTGAGGGTATTGGATTAAGTTCAGCTGATTTGCCTGTTCCTACACGTTCTGGTTATACATTTACAGGTTGGCGTTTAAATTCTACAAGTGGCACGCTTATAAAAACCCACGATCAATTAAAAAATGTTACTGGAAACATTACTCTTTATGTTGATGGTGAAAGTGTCAGCACTACAGCCTTAACAATTTCAAATGTTAATACCTTTAATCAATATATAGAACACTCCATTCCAAATAACAGTGTTTCACACTATAGTTCCCAAAAACACACTAATGTAAAATATCCTGAGCGCATATCTGGTCCTAACTATCAAACCTCTACTCAAGATGGCGTGTATAACACAGATGCAGGGGAGTGGGGAGATGCTCCTGGATATGGTTGGAAGTCTAGAAGAATGGGGAACAACACTTCAGCTTCTTTAAGAGCAGATTATTTTATTGCATTTTCAGGGAAAGCTCTACAATACATTCGTATGGGGGCCAAAGTTGAAATTTATGCTACAGCATATTTAGATATAGGTGCAGGTAGAGGTGGCCATGCTACTTCTGGTGGTCAAGGCTCAACTGCGATGCGAATGGGTATAATTAAAGGGAAACCTACAACATACGAAGGTCTATTCAATTGGAATAATAGTAAAGAAAATTATGATTATTACAATGGTGCGGGCAATTATTTAATGACTGGAAGGGTAGATACTTTAAGTGCTGGCTGGCACTGGAACAGTAATCATTGGAGATATTCAAATGCTACAGGAAGTGCTGGGACTTCGGATTCTCCTTTAATCATTGACGAAAATTGTGTTGGTGTGACTCTTAGTCTTTTTGCAAGGCTGTATGATGAACACTCATCATTATGGTATGGAAATTTTGCTAGAGCTAGAAACATGAAAGTGTATGTTAGATTTTCGCAAGGACTTGTTGAAACCAACACAGTAACTTATAAAGGAAACGGTGGTTTAATTAAAGGTACATCATTAACTGAATATTCCCAAGCCTTTGGAACTACAGTAGACAATGCAAGTCATTATCCTGGTGATCAAAGCGCTATAAATAGAGTGAATGCAATTAGAAGCACGGTGCAAGTTCCAGTGGCAGGAAATGTATTTGAAAGATCAGGTTATGAATTTTTAGGTTGGAGCACTTTACCCAACGCGACATCCCCTGATGCCACATATACGGTTGGATCATCATATTTAAATACCCATGGACAGTCTTATTCAATTGGTAGCGGTGGAGCGATAAGTAGGTCTGCAACACCAATTACATTATACGCAGTTTGGCAACAGATTGGCCGTGTTATAGCTTCGTATGACGTGTTTATCGGAAATTTAAGTGAGGGTGGTGGAATATATTATAGACCAAGAATGCCAAAGGTTAGAACGGGAGATTATACCTTGCCTTCAAATCCACAAACTGGAGAAAATTTCAACTACAATGGTTTTGTTAGAAGTACAAGCCAGAGTGGCGTTTATCATTTGACATATAATAGTTTAATACTAATTGATGGCACTACATCTGACTATACCGCCGAGTACAAATATAAAAACTCAAGTGGGGATCCCATAGCATATCCTTATCCCAATCCGATTCCTTCTAGTACCACAAATATAACACACAATATGATTTATTGTTATGTTTGGGAGTTGTTTGCTCCAGGTGTTAGCGCAACTGATAAAGAGGTGGTATACGGTACATCGGTAAACTTAAAAGATTGTTTAAATTTTGCAAGTATTCCTGCTTTGCAGCTTTCTAGCAATACAACATATAAGGTTGCAAATGGCAAGGATGCTGCTGAAGGAACTGGGTGGACACGAAATAGTAATTTGATTGGTGATACATATAGTCCAGATCATCAAAATTATTGGAGAGATCCTACAAATAACAGGGGTGTAATTTTCGAGCATGTTGAAAGTACTGCTTATCTTGCGGCAAACATTTTTCAAGCTACAGTTTATTACCAAAGAAATATGGGGAATAATATTGTATTGACTAGTGTTAAGTCAAACGCAATAACTGGTGCAAGCGGTGGACTTAAAGTCTTTATTTATCCAATTGTTTTAGAGGTATCTATAGATATGTCTTCTACAAAAACATATGATGGAACAGCACAAAGTCCTTATTTTAGTATTGCAGCAAATACTTCTGATCAGGTAGTTGCTCCCATTACAAATGTTTCAAATGTTTATGAAAATGAGCTTGGAAGCCTAAATAATGTTTTTACACATGCAAATAGAGGGCTCAAATTTATTACATCATATCGATATAAAAACCTTATTGCCTCTGAATCGTCAAATCCACCGGTAAATTGGGTAAGGGAGTTCAAAAATGCAGGAGCATACTCGCTTATATCACTTAGACCAGCTTACAATGAATCAGATCCAAATGCGGAGAAAAGAAACTACAACTATGCTTTCAAAATAGGACCAACTAATCAATCTGCAAATTCAGGTGAGTCATATATTCCAAAATCTGGTTTTTCTACATTAGCAAGAGATTTAAAAGATACGACTATATTTAATATGCAGGCAAAAAATTTAGATGTTATCTTATTGTATGCTAAAAAATCATATGGTGCGGCTTTTGACAATGCAAAAGTAATTATTGATAATTTATCTCGTCTTTATGACCTTCCTCAAGAAACGAGCCATTGGCTAATGTTCTTGGATGGCATGACCACAGCTGATATGCAAACTGCAAATATCATTGATGCACTTAAGTTACTCTTCGTAAGACAAGGTTATGACACAAGCACAAATCAAACAAGCTGGCAAAAGACTCCAGCAGATGATACCGACCCAGTTAAGGATCCAAACGGCAATACTTTGTATTATGAAATAGCACTAAGAGCAGGTAAACTTTTAAAGAGTACTTATGTTAACAATACAAGCGATCCATTCAATGCTCAGTATAGAAATTTAGCGAATAATTATAATTTTTCTGCAGGCTCTTTAGATTATTCAAGCATTACAGAACCAGATTTAGAAGATATGCTCAATGCTTTTAACATTTATGCAGATCAAGATACCGTTTCTCAAACTATAAACTATCAAGGTACAAGTGAAACTTGTTTTGTTGGAGACTATGATCCGACAGCAACTGGAGCTGGTTCACATAAAGGGGTTTGGCTTGAGATGGTGCAGCTTGAAATAAATATTAACTGGACAACTACAGACTTTACATATAATGGTACAGCACAAGGTAAAACTGGTTCAGTTACAGGTATACTAACAAGTCAAACAGTAACTTTCTATGTTGAAAAAGTAGGTGGTGATCTTGCTTTAACACCTATAGCTGGTAATGGTGCTTTGAAAATTAATGATTTAACAAGTACTGATGCTGGTACATATTATGCAAAGTTAAAAATCACCGATCATAATTATGTATTAGCAAGTGGTGATGAGGTGAATTGGGAGATTAAAAAAGCTCAGATTAGTTTTTCTTCAGCATCGGGATATGTTACAAATGGTACATATAATACACATGGCAAGATGTTGACGGGTACCTTTACTCAAAAAGATTTCACAACTGACAACATATATGGAGCAGGCTTAGATTATGGATATAGATGGAATATATCTGGAATTTATTCAGGCGATTCTGTATATTTCCAACTTACAAGATATAATAATACTTCTTTTGCCCATACAGGAAATGAAGCCTTTCCAGGTGTTAGTCCATCAAACATTAAACTAATGACAAGCTACTTGACTGGTTATAATTGTAATTCTAATCCATCAAATTATACAACAATCACTGCTACTACAAATGCAACTCCTTATTATTTCTTAGCTCATAATGTGGGAAGTTATTATTTTAGAATTTCAGGTAGTAAGTCAAATTTAAAAAATGCTACATCTTCACCTAAATTTACTACTGCAACACCAGTTGGAACAAACTATTACATAGGTCAATATACCGATGATTATACTCAACAAACCTTTATGATAACAAAAAAAGCATTGACTTTGACTTGGGAAACTGTAGCAGCAAAGACATATAATGGGGCATATCAAGAAATTTTAGCTTTTAGTGTTTTGGGGCTTCAAGGTCTTGATGAAGTGAAATTAAAGATTAGATTCCCAGCAGGAATGCAGATGGTTGAAGAAATGTCAGGGGGTGGCGAAGCACATGTTGTAGAAAATCCTACTACAGTTACTCCTCCAAATTTAACAAAAGATCATATAATGAACAAAAATATAGCATCATCTAGTTCATATTCTATTAGGGCAAGAGATGCCAAAACATATACTGTGACTGTACTTCAATTGGAAGGAACACATAAGGATAACTATGACTTTTCAACGGATTCTAAAGAAGCTACCATATCTAAAAAAGTTCTTTCTTTCACTTGGAATGATATGTTCAATGGAACTAGTACATATATTTACTGTAAAGATTATATTGGTCCCAAGTTAAGTATTGGCAATATTCAAAGCCAAAGTGGCACTTTAGATTCTATAAAACTTAAAGTAAGACTACCTATTGGTGTTAAGTTTCAAACTCAAATTAGAGCATCTGGTTCAGATCCTTTTGTCAACACTGATATTGTTTCACCTGTCCCAACAAATGCAGTAGCAGACTATGAAACAACCGCAAATGTTACAAATTCGACTACTAATAGTTTTTATAGATTTTTAGCAATGAATGTTCTTCCAAGTGGTTCAACGTACAAAGCAACAATTGTTGAGATATCTGGTACACATGCAACGAACTATACACTTACTGGCGCATCAAATCTTTCAAAAGAATTTACAATTAATCCTAAGAAGTTTAATGTAACTCCAAGTGCTACCGAAACATTGACATATAACGGTCAAAGCCAAGGTGTAACTCTAACAGTTACCTCTAGTGATTTATATGCTGGTGATACAGTAACATTTATTGTTCCTTCTCAAGGTACTGGTAGCAATCAATATAATTATAGTGGGGCATCAGGTGGTGCTGTTTCTAAGCCTGATTATACGGTTTCACTAAATGTGCATAGTTTCAAAGGTGTTTATGCAAATGCATATCTTTCAACTGTAGGTTACCGAGTTGTAATTTATGGTTCAGCAAATCCTAATTATTATTTTGAAAATGCAAATGGAGTAATAAGCTCTACTAATCCATATACTCGTGATTTTGTAATTAATCAATTAAAAGCAGGCTTAACTTGGGGCACATTAATATTCACTTACAATGGTACAACGCATACATTAACCCTTCCAACGGTCAATAATAAAGTTTCGGGCGATACGGTCAATACAGCCTGGAACGATGGAACAGGTTATACTCATGCTGAAAAAAATAAAGGTAATTATGTTGCGCGAATTTCAAGTACATTATCAGGAACACATGCTCTAAATTATTATTTAGACAGTGCTGATTTAACTAAAGATTGGGAAATTGTTGCAAAACTTTTAACTTTTACATTTAGTTCTTCTTCTCCAACTTATGCGAAAAGTTTCATCGAAGCTGCAAACTTAGGAATTAATGGGATTTGTACAGGTGACGTAATACGGTTAAATATGACTGTTACCGCTGGAGTAAAAATGCAGTATAATAGTGTGGATTATTTCAATCCTGCAATAACTACTGGCGGAACTACTTTGACCAATCAATTGGTAGCTGCTGATACAACATATAAGCTTCTTGCACAAAATGCTGGGTCATATAGTATCACCATTAATACAACATCATTAGCTGGAACTTCTGCAGCAAACTATAGAATTGATGCAACATATGGAAAAACTTTCTCAATTAATAAAAAAATTGTAGCAATTATTGGGTGGTATACTGGAGATTTTGTACCAGGGGGATCAAACACCGCATATTCATCCGCTCATAATCAATTTACATATGATAATACAAATAAGAAAGTAACAGCTGGCTATGAAGTTGCAGCATCTGGCGCAATCTATCCTAATGACGAAAAAGTATATTATGGCGATAGTATTAATCTTTCATACACACCATCATCTGGGTATCAAGCTAATATTCAAAAAAATGCAGGAACATACAATGCTATAGTTCAAACTTTAAATACAAACTATCAACTTAAGAATAGCAATCTAACTTTACAATGGAAAATTAATCAAGCGACTATTCAAATCCAATTTTCAGAAAAAGCTGGTGACAAAATTTCTAATTATAATTATAGATATTGTGGTGGAAATCAAGGTTTATATGTAAAGTTTACAGGCATTGCATCTAGTGACTATGTAAAGGCAGCAATTACTTTAACTGGTACTTTTGCTGTTAGCGAAATTACTAGTGGAGTAACGCAAGTTGAAAACAATGTAAATTATGAGTTTTCCGCAAAACATGTTAATTATAATTCGGGTGTCATATCATATAAAGTAAGTATTACTCAAGTCGCTGATTCAAAAGGCGATACTGGCAATGCATCAAACTATACATATGGAGGTAGTTTCCCTGTTGAAAAAGAATTCACAATACAACAAATCTTATTAGATTTTACATGGGGAGCCACTGATATTACATATACTGGAAGTACAATTAACTATCCATTGCCTACAATTGACAATTTAATTACTGGTGATCAAGCTAGAATATATCTCATTAAAGATGAAACTCTTACTTCTCCAGATGTATGGTCAGCAGTTAATGTAGGAACATATTATGCACATTTATCATCAAATGTTGGTGTCGTAGGATCAACAGGATTGCATGATTATAGAATGCCAATTTCAACTGATCCTAATTATGGCAAAATGATAAAACAGTGGAAAATAGTAAAACGCGTTATTCAAGTTACACAATTTGCATCAAACGACTTAACATACAATACCAATTTCCAAATTGCAAAGATTTTGAAAGTTACAGGGTTACAAAATGCAAGCGATGACATTAAACTTAAATTTAGATTATCTGCTTACTTAAAAGTTAACAACTATACTGATCAAGTTCCACCAGTAATCGGTTCATCTGTAATTGGTGCAGGCGATTATGTAACTCCAACACTTGATGATTACACGATGATATCTTCTCTTTCTTCAGATGCTACTACAAGTTCAGGGCAATTATTAGCTGTGCAAGCAAAATATGGAAGAACAGCCATATATCAAGTTACAGTTTTAAGTTTAGATGGCGCACAAGCAAGCAACTATGAAATAAGTCAAGTTTCATTTAACTTTTATGTAGCTCAAAAATCAGTTAATGTTGCTGGTTGGTATATAGATAGTTCAGGTACAACACAATATAGTTCTTCTTCATTTACATATGATGGTAGTTCAAAAGTTGTATATCCTAAAGATACAAATGGTGCAGCATTAGCCTTTTATGCAGGCGATTCCGTTACCATCACTTATACTGGAGATTCCAATTCACAAATAAATGCTGGCACTTATACTACAACAGTTACTCTAGGCACAGATTTAGTTAGTGCTAGCTATAAATTGACAGGTAGTACTACATTAACAAATTGGGTGATTGCACAAAGAAAAATTGTATTAAGTTGGCAAGGTGATACTTCTGCAACATGGTCTACACAAGGTTCATTGTTAGTTGTTACATATGATAGTAGTGCTCACTATATATTTGCAAATATCACAAATAAGGTTGCATTAGATGATGTTGCTCTTACTTACAATACGAGTACTACCTATACTGATGTTTCATCGACTCCATATTCTAGAACTGTTACAGGACTATCGGGCACTGCAAAAAATAATTACACCTTAAATGGCGTTACAAATCTTAATCAAGAGTGGAATATTTTGCAGCGCACAATAACCTTTGTTTGGGGTTCAGTTTCAACTATTACATATAATGGTTCTCTACAAGGAATTGAGTTAGCTATTAGCAATATTGCTGGAACAGATGTTTTATCTTTTGTTTTCAATACTACTGCAGGTGTTGAGGGAACTAGCATAGGAAATTGTACAGTATCTAATGATTCTGCCAATAACAAAGTAACTGTTACTAATACTGCTGTAAGTCTAAGTGTTGCTTTTGAGGCCATAAATTATGGGACATATACTGTGTCAATTAATTCAAGCACTGGTATATCTGGAGCAAAAGCTGCTAACTATAATTTAACTGGTCAAACACTTTCAAAGTCATGGACAATAGGAAAGAAACAAATAACCTTTACACTTACATCAAGTAGTCCATTTACGTATATTGCTCAAACAGAGCAAGGTGTCGTTGTTAAAGTTAATGGTATAGTTGCAGGTGATAATATAATTTTATCAACTAATACAACAGGTGGTACATTAACCACAAATGAGTTAAATGGTGTAGCCGTTAATTCTAGCTCAAATTATAATTTAAAAGCAATTGATGCTGGAAATTATTCAACAGTTGTTTCTACTACAATTACGGGAACTTCTGCATCAAACTATGAACTTCCCGCAGCAGTAGCTTCAAGAACTTTTGCTTTTGTTATCAATAAAAAACTCATAGAAATCATTGATTGGTATGTTGGGGACTTTAATCCAGATGGTGGAAATACAGCATATACTTCAAATGCCTTTGTCTATGATGGAACAACTAAGAAGGTAACAGCAGGATACAACATTGGAGCAGCAACTGCAGGTGATAAAAAAGTTTATAATAGTGATAAAAATTCAATTTCTTTCTTGTATAACACAGGAACAAATTTAAATACTCAAATTAATGCTGGAGCATATAGCACAAAGGTCAGCTTAGCAAATACTACACCAAGCTCAAATTATACTATATCTACTTCTGATCCTAAGCTAACTTTATCATGGCAAATTTCTCCAAGAATAATAACCATTAATTGGGTTGGCGACGCTCCTACAAGTAGTTGGACCGATGATTCTGGAACTTTAAGTAGGGTATATGATGCTGCTCAGCATAACATTTATGCTGAAATTAGCAATAAAGTTGGCTCAGACTCCATTACCGTTACATATGGTGGGGATAGAAATAAAACTGATGCTGGAAGTTATTCTAGCTCTGTTGCATCAATTGATAATAGTAACTATACTTTGACTGGCGCATCAAATACTTCTAAAAATTGGAAAATAACAAAGAGAATAATTACTATTAGTTGGAGTGGTGCTGATTCTTTTGAATATAATGCAGCTCTTCAAGGGGTACAGTTATCGGCTTCAAATTTTGTTACAACTGAAGCTGTTACATTGCTTTTAGCAATGACTAGCTCAAATCCAGTTACTGTGACCTCATCAAACTCTACTGTTGGTGGTGCAGATCCAAACTTCACCCTTGCTTCGTCACAGGCTTCGTTACTTGCAAATGTTCAAGGTAAAAATGCTGGTTCCTATCAAGCAAATGTTAGTTTAGGTGCTGCTTTTACAGATAACTACACTTTAAGTGGAACAGTACAAAAGATTTTTGCCATAACTAAAAAAGTTATTTCTTTAACATGGTCTGGTGCAAGTTCGTTTACATATAACACACAAAATCAAGGTCTAACTTTAACCGTTTCTGGTATTTTGGGTAGTGATGCTAATTTAGTTGAATTTATGTTGACAATAGCAGGTCAAGTTACCTTAATTGGTGTAGGTATAATCACTACAGGACAAAGAAAGCTAGCTAATGGATCACATAGTTTTGTTGCAACAAATGCTGGAGCGTATTCTGTTCAAATTGGAGCTAATCCTTCTGGAACTAGTGGTGCAAACTATTCGATAAGTGCATCACCTTCATTAACAGGTGCATTTACTATCGCAAAGAAGAATATAACTATTCAAAACTGGTATGTAAACTCATACACCATTGGTGGAAGTAATACTCAATATACGAATTCATCATTTACATATAACGGTACTGCAAGAACAGTTGTTCCAGGATATTTAGATGGTGCAACTTTAGCGACAGACGGAAGATTTTATACATCAGATTTATCATCAACTCCTACTTTTTCATATCAAGGGGATACCAACACTCAAACTAATGCAGGTTCATATACAACCCAAGCTGAGATATCATCGAGTTCAGATTTATATGCAAATTATGTAATTTCAGCAGGAGCTACATTAAATTGGTTGATAAGTCAACAAACAATTACAGTGTCATTTTCTGGCAGTTCTTCATTTACATATAATGGGCAAAATCAAGGTGTCACAGCTACAGTTAGCGGAATTATTGGCTCAGAGCAAGTAAAATTAACAACAACAACGAATGTAACGTCAAAAGGCTTTGATTCTAACACATTGATATCAAACGGAACATTTAACTTTTATAGTAAAAATGCAGGAAGTTATAGTGTTTCAGTGACAGGCGTTAATGATACAAATTATAAATTAAATAATCCTCCAATAAATTCGAGCTTTACTATTTCACAATTAACAATTCAATTATCTTGGGGCACAACAACTTTTGAGTATAATGCTGGTCAACAAGGACCACTTTTACCAACAATTTCCAATAAAATTAATCCTGATGATGTAATTTTAAGTTGGAATGATGGTGTTGATGGTGGCACAACTTATTCTCATTTGCAAACAAATAAAGGTAATTATGATGCAAGAATTTCAAGCACTCTCACTGGATTAGATGCAGGAAACTATACGCTAACAGGTGTGACTCTAACCAAAGATTGGAAAATTGTTGCAAAGAAAATATCATTTACATTCACTGCTTCAAGTTTAACTTATTCTGGAAGTTATTCACAAATAGGGACACTTCAAGTTGTTGGTGTGTTTGCGGGTGATACAGTCAAGTTAAATGTCAATGTTACAGCAGGCGTTAGATTAACATATAGCTCAAATGAGTATTTTGATGTAACAGGTGGAATAAGCACAGGTGGGGTAACTCCAACCCATGGATTAAGTTCAGGTGTTACTTATGGTGTATTAGTAAAAGATGCTGGTGCTTATACATTCACTATAAATACAAGCTCACTAATTGCAACTCATGCACCAAATAGTAACTATGAGATAGATACTACATATTCACAAACTTTTACAATGCAAAGAAGGGCATTAACTTTAACTTTCTTTGAATACTATCACACAAAATTAGCTGCTTATAGTTATGAATATGACACTACATATCAAGGAGTGCGTGTGCAAGTTGGAAATATTGTTTCAAGTGAGCAAATATATGTGTACATAGGTGTCACTGGTGGTACACCAATAAAGATTTACACTGTTTATAATTCAGGCACAAATACTTTTACTAATGATCTCGGTTCAGCTACAAATGTATATACAAGTGGAGGAACAAGTTTTGACATTGGTTTGACGGGTGTTAATTATGGAAATTATAGTGCGGCAATTTCTCATGTAATTGATACAAATGGCAATTCTAGTGCAACTGGAGGAAATTATAGTTTACCTACAACTAAGTCTCAAAGTTTTGATATTGAAAAGAAAGAGTTAACAATTGATTGGCAAAGTACTACAACTTATACATATGACAAAACAACTAAGTCTGTAACAGCTGTTGCTGGTGGATTGATTAGTCCTGATACTGCTTCATTTGTATATTCTGAAACTGGAGAACTTCAAGAAGGAAGAAAGCTTAAATCTTCTGCTATAAACTATGGCTTGTATCGTTCGCTCATAGTAGGGCTTACTGCAGGATCAAATACTAACTACAAGCTACCAACGAGTGGATTATATAAAGATTGGCAAATAGATCAAAGAGTTGTTGATATTACATGGCCATCTACTGTGTCATTTGTTTATGATGGAACTCAAAAGAGTGTGAATGGAACGATATCTAATATAGTATCTGGAGACACTGTTAGTTTAGTATATGAAACGACTGGTACCACTAATATTGATGGAGTAATATATACCTATGCAACTTCTGCTACAAATGTTGGAAAGTATCTCTCAAAAGTTACAGGTCTAAATAACAATACAGATTTAAACTATAGATTACCACTATCAAGTGAGACTACACTTTATGCAAAATTATCAAAGCAATGGGAAATCACAAAGCGTCAAATTACTGTTAGTTTCAGTGGTAGTTCAACATTTACATACGATGGAACTGCTCATGGAATTGATGTTACTTTTTCAAATTTAATTGCAAGTGATTGTGCTAATAATTTGCTTGGCATAGTGATAAAGGTTTCAGATGGTACTACTCATAATAATGTTTCAATTGTTACATCAGGAAGTGTCACTAGCTTTATTTATCAAGGTGTTAGAGAAATAGATGCAGCAACTTATACAGTTTCTTTAGTTTCTATGAGCAATGATAACTATAGTATTGATCTTACTCAACAAGCCTCTTTTGTCATCAATAAAAAGACACTAACACTAGCATTTTCAGAAGTATTTACGACTGGAATGAGAGTAGGCGCCCCAGGAAGTTATGAATATACTTATTCGAAAGGTAATCAAGGAATTGGGTTAGAAATAACTGGAATTGTAAAGAGAGGTGCATCACCAAATTATGATGCTGTTACTCTAACAGCAACAAGTAATGCTCCAGGTGGAAGTCATTCATTTAATAGTGTTAATGATGAAATTACTGGTAGTATCACCGCTATAAATGTAATTACAGGTCAATATACTGCAAACTTCCAAATTAATCATCAAAATTATGCTTTAAATATTTTAACAAATTCAAAATCTTGGAAAATCGTACCAAAAGGAATAACTATCTTAATTTATACACTAGATGATGTATTATATAACACGAGCCATAATCAATTTACATATGATGGAACGACAAAAGGTGTGAAAGCTTTACCTGAAATTACTAATGTTACTGCAAACACAAGTAACCCTGGTGTTTATTCAGGAGATACAGTAAGTTTTGCATATAGTGGTACACAACAAGCGGTCAATGCTAACACATACAATGTTACTGTTAATATGGCTTCAACCTCTCCATCAACAAATTATTCTGTAAATCAAAGTGTTACATGGAAAATTAATCAAAGAACTGCAACAATATCATGGGTAGGTGAAAACAGTGCAGGTAGTTGGTCATATTTAACAATGCCAGAAGTCGTATATGACTCTACCGCTCATAACATAGTTGCTGTTGTTTCTAATGCAATTGCTGGGGACACCTTTACCTTTACATATACAGGAAATACTTCGCAAACCAATGCAAATGTATCAGGAACTTATTCAAGAACACTCACAGGTGTAGGTAACGCTAATTACACACTTACAGGTGTCGCTAATTTAACTCAGCCATGGAAGATAACACCAAAAGCTTTAATTGGTAATTGGACAGGGTCTTTGCAGTATGTATATGCAAATACTTTGTATGGACCAACTTTGACGGTATCAGGTTTAGTTGGTACTGATACAGTTTCGTATGATGTAGCCACAGTAATTTCTAATAGTAGTGATACCATAGTTGAAACTGCAGTTGCAAATTGTTCAATTACGCAAACTTCAGCTCCAGGAGATCCACAAACATTCAGGGTTGCTGCTACTTCAACAGCAACATTTTCTGCAAAATTTGAAGCAAAAGCATACGGCACATACAAAATGAAAGATGTTACTCTTGTAAGTGCTGCAGGTTCTACAAATTATACATTAGATGTTGATGATTTTGAATGGACTATTGGAAAGAAAAAGATTGTCTTTACTTGGGAAGGTAACACTTCGTTTATTTATAACACAGCAAATCAAGGTATCAGTTTGAAGACATCAACAGATTCGATATATCAAAATACTTCAAATCCTGGTGGTTTGGATGAAGTAACATTAAATCTTTCATTGCTTGGTAATTTCACTGTTGGTAACACCACAATAGTTAACGTGGCAAATAATACGAGCTATCCATATCAAGCTAAAAATGCATCTAGTTATACTATAACCGTACTCGATTTGATTAGTGGAAAAGATGGACATAACTATGAATTAGATTCTTCAAATGTAAAAGTTAAATCATTTACAATTTCAGCTAAAGAGATCTATATTGCTGGTTGGTATGTCGGCGATTTTGTGCCAGGGGGGTCAAATACTGCATATTTAGCCGATCACTCTCAATTCATATATAATAACACATCTAGGAAAGTAACTCCTGGCTATGATATTGGTGCAGCAAATGGTACTGATAAAAAAGTATATACTTCAGATTCACCAATAAGTTTTGAATATCAAGCAGATAAAGATTTGAATATACAAAAAAATGCAGGAACATATGAAACCATTCCAAAAACAATATCTACAGGTGTTAGTGCTAACTATGTAGTAGTATCTAATGCATCTAATCCTGCAGCTTTGACATGGAAGATTAATAAGTCTACTGTAACTTTAACTATATCTCCAAGCTCTCCCCCAACTTATACATACGATGGACAAGAACAAGGAATATCTTATGCAATTACAGGAATTGCAAATAGTGATACCATATCACTTGATGTAGATTTTGAGGGTCCATTTACTACTAAAGGATTTAATAGTGGTGAGAGTCTTGCCCAAAATACCACATATCATTTCAAAGGTAAAACTGTTTATATAGATGGAGGCACTGTTAAATCATATACTATAACAATTAATTCATTGACAGACAGCAATGGAAATTCCACAACAGGCAGTGATTGCAACTATACTCTATCTAAAACAGATGGTTCATTTAAGATAAATCCTAAGACTGTCACTGCAACTTGGGGCACATATAATTATGTGTATAATGGGTTAGAACAAGCCGTTTCTCTTCCACAAGTAAATGGTAAAATTGCAGGGGATACTGTTGATTTTGTCTTTACTGCAGATTCTGTTCATAAAGCAACAAATGCTGGTACATATATAGCAAAGGTTTCTACTACACTTACTGGTGCTGATGCAAATAATTATACATTTACTGGCTCACAACTTAGTTGGCAAATTGCTACAAAAGCTTTGGATTTAGTTTGGGGTGATGACCCAAATGAAACACTGTTACCTGATAATTTCTCATATACATATACGGCAAAACTGATTGGTGTTGAATTATCTGTAACTGGCTTAATTACTGGAGAAAGTGTAGGTGTTAATTATACAAACGATGGATTAGTTAGCTCTACTTCAAATTATGCTAGTGGTTCTGGCACAACACCTAATTTAAGTAGCATTAGTAAACACTATTTTGCTTCAATTAATGCAAGCGAAGGTTCAACTCCATCATACTATGCAATTAAGGCTACTAGTCTAAACAATTCTAACTATCACATTAATCCTTTAAGCACTAAAACAAAATCTTGGGCTATAGTTAAGAAAACATTAGGCTTAGGCTTTACTTATACATCGACACAGCAAGTCACTTATGATGGCTCAAATCATGGAATTATTTTAACAGTGTTTAATATTCAAGCTAATAGTAGCAGTGTATATGATGAATTAACTTTAACTTATACTGCAAGCTCAGGACTTACTTGCACTACACTTGTGTCAGGCACAACTCTAATATCAAATACTACTTACACATTCTATGCTAAAAATGTTTTATCGGGTGGATATACATTAAGTATTACTGCTATAGGCGGTGCAGCAAAAGATAACTATAAAGCAACATTGCCAGCGCAGTCAACATTAGACATTGTACCATTGTCACTTAATGTAACTTGGTATGGTGATACAAAAGCTGGAGCACCATCATTTGATTCGAACTTTGAAACTACTTACTCTGGTATTGAAAGATATGTGTATGCTGACCCAACAAACAAAGTAGCTGGAGACACAATTGGCTTTTTATATCAAAACAATACTTATACAAATGCAAGCAGCACCGCTTATCAAGCTTCAATTACTCAAATAACAGGTGCAAGTGCCAATAATTATGAATTATCTGTATCAGCTCAACAAGCTAGATCATGGAAAATAAATCCAAGAGAGATAACAATTTCTTGGTTTGATTATGTTGATGGAAATGTGAGATATAAAACCACCGGATATACTGCAGGGCAAGCTGGGGATATAAAAGTAGTAATTAACAATATAGTTACTGGCGAAACGCTCCCAGAAAGTGTTACTTATGAAAATGCTGGAGGTCTTCCAGTTCTTTCTCCAACAAATGCAGGCGAATATACTGCGACAATTGGTTTAACTTTAGGAACAAATTATGTTTGGGCTTCAGGTGCATCAAATAAATTAGGTTTCAAGATCTATCCATATGTAATCAGTGGTTCTTCGCTAGAATGGGAATATGTTATAACGAAAGCAGGGCTACCACCTGCAGTTAAAGCACATACATGGGGAACTCCTGTTACTTTTGTCGATTCGACTTCATATCATAATTTCAATGTTACAAGCGTAGATGATACTTTAGTTCAAAATGTTACGATTTCAACAGAAACTTATTATGGATTGTGTACTTGTGGTTTAGAGGCAACTAATATTAGCAATGTACATATAAATCATCAATGGCCAGATCCTAATCAATTGCCTACAAATCCCAAATATGTAGATTTGCCAAATAGTGGTCCTATGCATGCAGGAAAATATTGGTTAACTTTGAATATATCTGGCTCTAATGCTGCTAACTATGTCTTTGATGCTCTTGATGATGGATATTCTAATGCCACCTATTTTGATGATAATTCAGGGGTAGGACCTATAAAGCTAAAATATCCTCAAATCACTCCGACTACATTTGTTCATGATATTGCATTGACAGATTTGACTCAAAATAGTTCAACTTTTGGCGAAATTAAGACTAAGTATGTTTTAACTTTCACTATCAATAAAAAAGTGCAAGGATTTAATCCAGGTTCCTCAGTTCTTGATTATACAGAATCTTATTTAGGAAAATACTATAGGCATGAGCCTTATTCAAGTCTTCCACCTGCAAGCGTTTTAGTAGATGTAACAAAAAGACTTGACCCATCTTCCGGATATACAAGTTTAGGAACATATACATTGACACAATACAGAAATCAACCAAATAATGTTAAAGATGTGGGGGATTATGAAATTCATTTTTATGATACGTCTGGAGGAAGTGGTGGTTCAGACTGTGATAATGAATTTGGAACGGTCAGCAGTATAGCATTAACTGTTTTAATTCTACCCAAAATAATAATATTAGATACATACGGGAATGGCAAAAAGGAATATGATACAACTACAACATATCAAGGATTCACGGCACCTACAGGCAGTGTTGCTCCTGCAAGTGCACTTTGGTATGATGGATTAAAAATTACAGGAGATACTGTTAATTATTCTGCAGCATATAACTCAAAAGATGTGGTATCCGCTGATGAAATCGAATTTATCTTGACTGGAACGTCTGCAGCAAATTATATTGTACATCTTGGCGATTTCACATACTTTAATGATTACAGGAATCCAGATGACATTGAGGGAGCTGTTGATGATGTCAAAACAATTCTTACGACTTCAGATATCACTGATCTTGGAATAACCCCTAAAGCAATAACTGCAACATGGTCGACTCCGCAAACATTTACATATGATGGGACTACTCATCATGTAAAAGCAAACTTAATTGGTGTTTATACCTCAGATTCTAATGATGTAACAGCTACATATACTGGAAGCAGTGTTTCATCAGCAGCCGATGTAGGTAATTATTCCGTTGAGATAGATTCATTGGGTGGCAGTGCTGCTTCTAACTATACTCTTGGGTCAACAACTTATTCAGTTAACTGGAATATTACACAAAGACAATTAGTGTTAGCATGGACATCAAACAATTTAGATGCAAGTAGCAAGGCAATATATTCATCAGCAAACAATATTGGAAAGATTTTGACTATATCAAATATTATCACTGGTGACACCATCAAGTTGACAGGTGTTTTAACAGGTGAATTTGTCAATGCTAATGTATTAAGTACTCCCGTTGTAGGTGATGCTTCAGGAGAAGGCTCATATGACTTTTTCGGAAGAAATGTTGGGATTAGAACAATAGCTATTAATGGATTAGCTATTGATACTTCAACTGACAATGCAAATTATACACTAACTTCAACATCTTCAAGTTTCGAGATTACTCCTAAGACAGTAGATTTAACGTGGCATACAACTGCAGGTCATGGTTTTGATTCTAATTTTGAAACAACATATGATAAAACAACAAAAACAATATATGGAACACTTGCAAGTGGTGGGTTAACAACTGGTGATGGTAAAATATACGCTGTCGATTATAACGATGTTGGAATAGCCTATCTAAATAATTCAAAGGTCAATGCTGATAGTTATACTGCTAGCGCATCACTAATATCATTAAATGGAACTACTGCTGCAAATAATTACACTATAAATAGTGCACATCAATCCAAAGGTTTCAAAATTAATACAAGAGGATTAACTATTTCATTTGCTCCTACAACAACAGCTAGTGGCTATGAAGACATTTATGATACAAATAAACATGGTGTAATAGTTACATTTGTAAATATAATTACTGGTGATGTTGTTACTATAAACCCAACGCTCGGAAGTCCTTCCATGCTACTTGAATTTGTCAGTGGAAAATATAGAATAACAGCTACGTTAGCAGGTCATTATTCTGTTACAATAGATCAGATTTCTGGAAATAGTAATTATCATTTAGATTTAACATCAAATCCAACTGGATTTACACAAGATTGGGATATTTTACAAAGAGAAGTTACTCTACAATGGAGCACAACCACCTTTACATATAACGGTGCTTCCCAAGGGCCAGCTTTACCTACAATCAATAATACAATCACTGGAGATGATGTAGCTATAAGTTGGGATACAAACTATACTAATACTGCAACAAATAAAGGTAATTATACAGCAGGAATTTCAAGCACTCTTACAGGAGACGACGCAGCTAACTATGTTATATCGGGAGCTTTAACACAAGATTGGTCAATAATAGCAAAAACACTAAGCTTTGCTTGGCAAAATTATTTTGAAGACTATGTAACTGGCTCTACTCAGCTTACAGCAGATGCTGCAATCAGTGTCTCATATGATAAAGATTATTATGGCAAGGTTTTAACAGTTACTGGAATAATCGGTGCAGATCAAGTAAGTTTAAATTATTCATTAAATAGTACAAACATTCAATCCAATTTAAGTGCAGGAACATTATTTGGAAATGCTACTGCGATTACATTTAAATCTAATTTAGCCCTTGACTCAGGGTATACAATTTCAATTCTTTCTGTAGACGATAACGATAACTACGCTTTACCATTAAGCAACACATTAAAATCTTTAACTATTAGTAGAAGAGAGCTTACATTTACTTGGGATGCTCAAACTCAATTTACATATTCAAAAACTGAAGAAAAAGTAGAAGGAACTTTAAGCAATATTGTCACAAAGAGCGGAACTCCTGATACAGTTTCAATAACTTTTGATAATTCGGGAAATGTTTTGAGCGGAAGAATGTCTAAGAGTAGAGCAACAAATGCAGGCTTATATACTTCAAGAATTGTTTCTTTAACGGGTGCTGATAGTGCAAACTATAAGTTAGCAAGTGCAACAGTTATGAATACCAATTGGGAAATCAAAGCAAAAGTTGCTGAATTTACATGGGTAGGGCAAACTATTTATTTCTATGATAAGACACAAAAATCTGTTGTAGCTCAAATTAGCAATTTGGAAAGTGGTGATGTGTTGACATTTACATATGACAATACAGGAAATATAGAAAATAGTAGAGAATTATATAATGCAGCTACCATTGCTGGTGTGTATAGAGCAAAAGTTTTAAGCGTAACTAATCCCAACTATACTTTAACGGGGACACTTTCTAATTTAACATTTGATTGGGAAATAAGAGTCGCAGATATTACAAATGTTACTCTATCTAACAAAACAGTAACATACGATGGAAATAATCACTCTATTGCTGTTGTAGAAACAGTAACTCAGTATGGTGATCCAATATCAGTAACATATGAAATTACTCCATATGGTGGCTTGAAACAAACTGGCAATAGTGCTAAAAATGTTCATATTTATAACAACGCTGTTTCATATTATACTGTTGAAGCAACAGTTGATGCTGGAGATAACTACAATGTATTACCTTTAAGTGCTATTTTACAAATCAATCAAGCTTCTATTGAATTTGATTGGGTAAAAGTGTCATTGGATGCGACAAACAAGGCTATGTATGATGCAAGCGAGCATGGATTTACAGTATCTACAGATGATGTTATTGGAACTGATACTGTCAAAGCGCAAACTAACTATCAAGGTGCGTTTGTTAAAAAACAATTAGATAGCACGGTTTCATTAAATAATTCAACTAGTTATTATGCAACAGGTGTAAATGTAGATACGTACATAGTAAGAATTTTATCATTAGATAATACTAACTATAAATTAGTAGGCACGCTACAACAAACTTTTGAAATTACACCTATAACATTAACAATCGATTGGTCGTCACAAACCTCAAGCTATAATTATGACAAAACCCAAAAAACTGTAGAGGGTACATTAGTAGGTGTGTTAACTGGTGATGCTTCTGATGTATATATCGTGTTTGATAATAGTGGCACATTAGCTACCGGAAGATATTTATATAGTAAAGCAACAAGTGCAAATCAATATTTATCTAGAGCTTTAAGTATAGCTGGATCTAAATCAGGCAACTATGTGCTTTCAAGTTCAGGTAGAGATTTTGAGTGGGAAATTAAACCTCGTGTTTTAGTAATTAGCTGGAATGGCTTAGCAAGTTATACCTATAATAATACTACGAGAAATATATCTGCTAGTTTTACAAATGTTGTTAGTGGCGATGTAGTTAATATAACATATATAACTACTGGTAGTTCACCTGCTCCAAATAGTAGAGTATATGCTGTTAGTGCAAAAAATGCTGGCGAATATAGGGCGGAAATTGCTTCAGTTTCAAATACTGACTATACAATAGTAGGTTCTTTAAACGTATACTTTGATTGGACAATCAACAAAGCAAGTGTCACCAATATTTCACTAAAAGGTGAAGAGTATACATATGATAAAAATGCACATCCTATCACATTAGTTGTAAATGGAACTGAAATTAAATCGGTTGGAACAAGTTATACATTTAACACTCAATTTGGTGATTCAGCTACCATCAACTATGAGATTAAAGGATATGGCGAAGCATCATTTACATCTGGAAATAGTGCAACGACTGTACATATTAGCGGCGGAGATGTTTCTTACTACATTGTAAAAGGTGAGATTGCTGCAAGCGCTAACTATAATGCATATCAATCTGAAGCAAACTTAAAGATCCTACAAAAAGATATTACTGAAATTACTGTAGAGGCAAATAAAACAGTGACATACAATGGAAGTGCACACAGTATTGGATATACTCCTAGTCCACCAGGAAATACTGGTTTAGGAGATGCAATTAGTGTTACTCAGACAATAAATGGAGTATCTGGAAATAGCGCCACAAATGCTGGTATTTATACAATTGTAACTACTGCAACAGTAAATACAAATTATAAAGATTTTGTAGTTTCTAGAACTTTAACAATTAATAAAGCTAATATGGTAAACAAAGCTGATGGTAGCACTATTACTTATGCAAATCAAACTGAAACATATTCATCAAATCTAATGTACTTAAATGTTGAATCTACTACCATTGGTTCCTCTAAGAAAGTAACTTTAGACATTAAACCTACAGGTGTAGTATTAAACCCACCTTATTCTGGTGATGTTGCTAATATTTCATATAAATATTCAACAACTGCTGGCGTTTATGATACTAACTTTAACGGTGTTAAGGATGCGAACACTTATTATTTACAAGCGACATTAACTAATCAAAACTATAATGATTTAGTGCTAACTGCTGTGTTAACTATAAATAAGAAAAACATTAGTGATTTAAGCTTATACTTTGTAGGTTATATACAATATTATGATGCTGCATATCATGCAATTGGTATAAACACAGTAGACGAAGTAAGCTATACTTTAAATACATCTGTAGCTTTACTAGGTTCAGATACGGGAACAGTTACATATACATATAAATATAACTCTGGAAGTGGATATCCAGCAAATGCCTCCCCATTTACTTCAACAACAATTAAAAATGCTGGATCATATCAAATTTTTGCTGCAATAAGTGGTGGTTCAAACTATGTTTCGGACAATAAAAATGCGACAGTTGTTATAAATAAAGTAGATATCACGGGCATTACTTTACAAGGCACAGGTACATATACTTATAATGGTGCATATCAATTAGTTACTGTTACAAAAAATACCACTCAATTTAATGAGGTAACAACAGTAAATTATACAACGACACCACCAGATGTTGGTGTAGGTGTACCAGCAAATGGAGCAAAAAATGTAGGAACATATACAATTAGGGCAACATTTAATTTGGGTGGCACTGATATTAACTACAATGAGACTTACATTGAAGGGACATTGAAAATAACTAAAGCCACTATGTATAACATAACCGGAAACTCCAGTACATTTTATTTGTTAGATGCTACAACAGATTATAGTGCAACAAAGCATTATTTAAATATCCAAGCTCAAAATATTTCAGGCCTATCAAATAGTCAAGTAACTAGCTATAATATAGTTCCAGCAAACAACACATCTTTGACTCCTACTGAAACAGGTATTGCAACTTATACATATAAATTAACGACTGGTAGCACATATACTGCTTTTGCTGGAGTAACTGATGCAGGAAGTTATAATATTAAGGCAATAATTCAAAATTCAAACTACAATGATTATGAATTAAATGCTATATTAACTATCAATAAGCTAGAAAGAGCAGTAAATTGGACAGGTTTAGGAAGCACATATACTTATAATGGATTCTCTCAAAGTAGTAGTGTAACTGCTAGTTTTGATGCACTGGCTGCAGATGGTGGAACTACTAATTTAACAATTTCATATACATATTCAGAGACTTTGGGGGGAACGTATCTCTCAGCATCAGAGTTTAAAGATGCAGGTTATTATAATTTCAATGTTGCAACACCAAATCCCAACTATACATTGACAAATGATGTTAAAGCATTAAGAATGCTAAAAGCAAATGTAAGTTTATTATTTGGTAATAGGTCAGTTGGTTATACAAACACAACATATTATTTATCAGCAAATACAATAGCTGACTATAGTGGTGCATATATTTCTTCAACAAATACAACCGAGCATACAGGGTTAGGAAGTGATACTTGGACCATACAATATTATGTATTATCCGCAACTGGTAGTTATATTATTGGAGATACAGTAGAGCCATATTCATCGGGACTAACTGGCGATAGAGCAGATCAGTTTATGGGTAACAAAAATGCAGGAATATACAATATAATTGCAATTAGGGAAGAAAGCAAAAACTATAATCTTTGGAAGAAACAAGGTATATTAACTATTAGCAAAGCAGATATAGCAAATATTACTTTCTTAAATGATACAACACCTGTTTATGATAAAACCATACATTCAATTGAAATAACAAACACTAATAATCCAAATGAAACACAATATGGTGAATCAATTAATGTTTCATATAATATGAATCCTCTTGATAGTGCTCTAGATTATAGTGCACTTACAAAAAATAGGGCAATGTCTGCTGGAAGTTATACAGTTACAGCTACTATAACAGCTGGCGCAAACTACAACAATTTGGTTTTAGATGCAACTCTAGGTATTGCAAAAGCTACAATGTATAATGTCAATGATGACCAAAGTCTTGGTGATTATTATTTACACAGCAAAAACAACACTGATGCAAAAACTTATGATGGATATACATATTTCTTAAATGTTGTCACCACAAGTACTGCAAGCAGTTTATCTACTTCTCAAGTTACTTCAATTAACATTCATCCGAGCACAAATCTTCTAGCTACTGCAGATACGGCAACTATTACATACACCGTTAGCAACATTACTTTTACTGGTGCAAAAAATGCCGGTACTTATTCAATTAAGGCGGTGTTAGGAAACAGCAATTATAATGACTTAGAGTTAACTGCAATACTAGAAATTAAGCCATTTAAGACAACAGTAACTTGGTCAGGTATTGTTGATGGAGATTTAAATGATATCGTGTATACATATAATGCATATAATCAAGCTAGCCAAATTTCTGCAACATATTTGCAAGCCGCAGGCGATGGTGGTGCAAATATTCAATTATCTGTAACTATAAATTATAAAGTGTCACCCGAGCTTGAGTGGTCCGCTGCTACTGAATTTAAAAATGCTGGTTACTATCAATTTATCATAGCTCCACCAAATGCAAACTATACTTTCGATGCAGGAGATATTCAAAGAACAAAGACAATGGCAAAAGCAAGCATTGATTACACCTTTATAAATAGTAGTGTAACGTTTGATAACACGACCCACTATATTAGTGCTGGAACATCTACAACACTTCCATGTACAGATCCTTATACAACTAGACCTATGTCAATAGATTTATTAGGCAGTGATACTGGAACTATTGATTATAAATATACTGTAGACGAACAAGGCTTTAGTTATGGTGGTTCTTGGCTAGAATTTAATGGTGGGAAAAATGCAGGAATTTATTATATTAAGGCAGAAATATCTTTAAGTGTAAGTTTAGCGATTAACTACATCCCATGGAACAAGCAAGCTACATTAACAATTAATAAGGCAACTATAACGAACATTGATTTAGAAGATAAAACGGTTACATACAATGGTAATTTACATGAGATTGAAATTACAGCTAATCAAACACAACATGGAATTTCAGTATCAGTTTCATATTCAATTAATCCAACGGACTCAGCTACAACATCTGATAAAGGGGCTATTAGTGCTGGTAACTATGTTGTTTCAGCAACCGTGAATGCTACAGGAGCAGATGCCGCAAACTATAATACTTTATCGCTTACAGCAGATTTAGTGATAAATAAGGCTACTATGTATAATGTAGATGGGACATCTAGCACATTCTATTTTGGTGCTGTAGTAACAGATTACAACAGCTATTTGCAGTATCTCAATGTTGTTACATCTTCAAGTGCTAGCAGTTTAGGTAGTTCAAAAGTTACAAGTTTAAATATTTCTCCTGTTGGAGAAGTTCATACGGATATAGCGACCGTTACTTATAAATATTCCACAACTGATGGACTTTATAATATGGATTTCAATGGTGTAAAAAATAAAGGTACATATTATATTGAAGCAACTCTAACTAACTCTAACTATATTTCGCAAGTTTATACATCAAGCTTAACTATTAATCCTGAACAAGTTATTCTAGTTTTAAGTGGATATGAGGTTGAACCTAATGTTGAAGCAAGCTATACATATAATGGAGGAAACCAACTATCATCTTTGACGTCATATTATACTCCTATAGGTGATGATGTACTTTATGAAGGTTATGTTGTTACTGTAACACCACAAATTTCATATTCTCAAAATAACGATGGCACTTATGTTAGCGTTCTTATATTCAAAAATGCTGGGCGATACAGGTTTGCATTCAATAATGATGCTGCATCAAACTACATATTCATAGCAACCCAAAAAGAGTTAACTATGAGTAAAGCTGATATCGCTTTATATATGTTAAATAACAGCGTGACATATGACACTGAAACACATTATTTAAGTGCATCCACATCTTCTTTAGTTGCAAATTCAACAAATCAAACAGAGTATCAACTTTTAGGCTCCGATACAGCTACTGTGACCTATACCTTTACTCAAGATGCAGCAGGCTTTGCATATACTGGTGGTTGGGTAACTTTCACAGGCGGGGTTGCTGCTGGTACATATTACATCAGAGCTATTATTGATAGCACTGACATTACAGATGGTTATTTGAACTATAATGTAACTTCTGGTAAAACCACATGGGTAGGAGAAGCAATTTTAACTATAACAGTTTCTTCTATACTTGGACTATCACTTGATGGACAAGGCACATATACATATGATGGGCTAGTAAAAATAGTAGAGCTAGTAAATGCGGAAAGTGCTGAACCTGTAAATACAACTCAACATGGTGTTGTGGTTACATTGTATTACACAATTTCACCACAAGATTTGGCTATTACATATACTGGTGACTTAGATAAAAATAGGGCAAAATCAGCTGGAGAATATGTTATAACAGCAACACTAAATGACCCAGATAAAACTGGATACAATCCTAACTACACAAAACTTACATTGCAAGCAACATTGACAATTAACAAGGCTACAATGTACAACAATATTGATGAGTCTACAGTATTTTACTTGCATAGCTTAACTGGTAATGATTCATTAACTTTCGATGGTGCAACACACTTCTTAAATGTAGTAACAACAAGTACTGAAACTTCTTTAGGAACATCTAAAGTAACTTCTTTAGACATTAGACCATACAAAAATGCTGCAACAATAGACAGCGCTGCCATAACATATATGTATTCCAATACACCTGATGTGTATAATGTCGCATTTAACGGCGCTAGAAATAAAGGAACATACTATATTAAAGCAACTCTTGAAAACAAAAACTACATAACTCAAGAATATACAGCAATTTTAACTATTAAAGCTTATACAGCAACAATAGTTTGGGTAGGGTTTGATGATGTGAATGGAGATCCAATAGACTATACATATAACGGAGCTAGTCAGAAAAATCAACTGAATGCATATTATGAAATGGCTCAATATGAACAAACCGTAGATCAAACTACGAGAAATATTGATTTTGATATTTCTCGTGGTAGTGATCCAAGTCAATATATTTTAATTGGAGATTTCTTCTCTGCTGGATATTATAAATTCGAAGCTAGGGTTAATGATGCTGCTCATAGCAACTATGATTTTACTGGCAGTGAGCAAATACAATATCTCGTTATGGATAAAGCAGATATTAACATGTATATGGTTGGGAGAACACATGAATATAATGGATATACACAATATATTGGTGTATCAGAAAGTAGTACGGTCTCAAATACTAACAATGCAACCTCAATAAATCTATTAGGCACAGATACGGCTAAAGTAACTTATACCTTTATCACGCCTGAAAATCCAACTCCAAGTGCATTTAATGGACAAAAAGATGCTGGCACATATACAATTACAGCTTCAATTGCTGTTGATACAAATGCACACGGTAGTGGAGATAATTATAACGCATGGCCTAATACAACAAGTCCTAATGCAAATAAGGCAAATTTAGTAATTACTAAAAAAGCTCTTACTGTAACATCAACATCTTCACCTTCTAATTGGACAAAGGTTTATGATTCAACAACTGAATATGATGCCTTTACAGTTTCAGGTTTTGTAACCAATGAAAGCAATGTTAATGAGTCTACATTGTTTGATGTAATTGCGACATATCAAAATAAAAATGTTGGTACTAATAAGACAATTTCATTTGCAGTCTTAGACAAGGTAACATCAGAGACTTCCATTAACTATACCGTATCTCAAGTTACGACTGGGGTAATTACTGCTCATAAGCTACAACCAACTTTAACAACTTGGACAAAAGTATATAACGGAAATGATTTCTATGATAGAATTACAAGCTTTGTTACAACGCCATTTGCTGGAATATATACAGGTGACACATTGTATGTTGATGCTTACTTCAATAGCAAAAATGTAAATGCTGCAAATTATATCACGTTTACATTGTCTGGAGATGATGCAGGAAACTACGCAATAGATAATGTAACAACAAATGTATCTATAACAAAAAGATCAGCTTCAGTAACTTGGGGCGAAACTCAAATTGTATATTCAGGAACAACAAATGTTACTACAGCATATTTTGAGTTAGTTGGTGATGATAGAACAGATGAAAATGAAGGAAAAGAAAGCTTAATTGTTAAATATTATGAATATGGAACCAGTGATGAATTGGCATTTAGGAATGTTGGAAAATATACTGGAAAAGCAACAATAAACAGTGCATCAACTGATGCTGGTGGCGAACCATATGTTAACAATTATAATATTATACTTGCTGAAAGTGAAAAGGATTTAGAGATTATTGCAAAATCAGTAAATGTTGAATGGGCTAATTTACCAATTCCAGTTGAGGAAGTATTAAAGTATGTTTATATAGGTGCTCAACAAGGTGCTAATATTAATGCAAAAATTGTAGTTGTTGGAACAGATACAGCTATTTCTGGAGTCGTTGACAATAAAATGACACTAACTATAACTATAAGAACTGGTGGTGAAGTAGTAGCTCAAATTAAAAATGCAGGAACTTATACATTAACTGCTTCAATTACACATGTGTATGGCGATGGTTTTGAAATGAGGCTTAACTATTCGTTAAATGATGCCGTAAAAGAGATTATTGTTGAAAAGGCTGATATTAATAATATTTTCTTTAATGGTTCTGATACATTTAGCTATTGGGAAGGCGAAGAGCATTCATATTATGTAGTTGCAACAAGTGCTGATAATGCATTTAGTTCGACAAAAACAGCAATATATTATCAATATGATACCACTATAGAAATTCAAGTAATTTATAGTGGAGGAGATTCTCAATTTGCAGGTGGTAATACTGTTAAGAATGTGGGTGAATATACGATTACAGCAACTGTTTTAGCAACGGACAACTACAATGGCATTTCGGGCTTTATAACAGTTACTATTACTAAGGGAGACATTTCAGATGAGTTTGTATATTATGATAAAACTATGGATTATAAAGGCGAATATGTATTTTTGTATTTAACTCAAGATGAGGAAACTCCTAATGATATATTCCAAAATATTTATTATCCTGACTCAACTACTCCAAGCGTTGTTTATGAGTATTTAGTACCATCGACTACGGGTTATTGGAAAGTTTTAACTCATACTGGTGAAGGCGGTGTAATAACTTATGAGGTTGTAGTATATGATAGTGGGGTACATGAAAATTCTGATAGGTATGATTATGATACATTTACAAGCACAACAGCTCGTAATGCAGGCTTTTATTTCTTAAGAGCAACAATACCTGCAACTGGAAATTATACTTCATTTAGCGATATCGCACAACTTCAAATTAAGAAAATTACTAGAGATGTCCTTTGGTATATTACTCTTCCTGTTCAAGGTAAAAAAGCACTAGACCAAGCTTCCATTATTTTTGATGGCACAAATAAATATAGTGCTTTAGAAGCAGAAATCAATTCTGTTGGAACAGATGGAATATTCGTTGAAGGAGTGCTAGTTAACAAGATTAATCTATTTATCGACCCTAATAAGTTAATTCATGAAGATACAACTAAAAGCTCAAGTGAATATACTTATAGTACAACAGTAAATGACTATGTATTTAATGGTGGAGTTGCTGGTGAGTTTAGAATGGCTGGTAATTATAGCATAAGTGCAGAGTTTGATGCAGATGAAGACAATTTATATTATTATTCAACAAACTATACATTAAGACTTTCTCCAGTTCAAACGAGAATTGAAAAATTAAATTTATTAGTTAAGTGGTTTAGGAATGGTCAAACTGTTGAGTATATTGATACAAACCCTTTTGTTTATGATGGAAATGAACATGGTGTACAACCACAAGGATATGGGTTATTAGATGTTACAGTTCCTATTGTTTTAACTGCAAACTTAGAAAAAAATGCAGGTACATATAGATCAACTATCACAAGAATTAAAGGTGGAGATGTCGAAGAGGATGGCATTTTAACAGATGGAAATATTTGGTCTAGCGGTACACCTCAAAGTGGTTACTTGTTCGACTATAATTATAAATTACCAGGAGATTCTTCATTAGATACAAGCAGGTTTAGAGATTGGGAAATAATTAAGCGTCAATTAACTATTATACAAGGTACAACACAAGATTTATACAAATACTATAATGGCTCTACTTTATTCTCATTGGTGTCAACATCAACAACATTAACAACTACTACAGCAGGTTCTGCTGAAGGTATGCCAATAAGCATTGCACATGTTTATAGAAGCACACAAATACAAGGTGGTTCAAGTTATTTATGGGAAATTGATAACATCATAGAAAGTGATGTAGAGAATGTAACAATTAGCATTGAAACAATCAATTCATATTTAAGAACAGGAACCGATCCTGATTATGTTGATACATTAAAGAAAAATATTACTGCAAATCTTTCAAAAATAGTATTTAATGCATTCACACATCAAAATTATTATTTGTTTGACATTGATGATGAATCTGAAGTGCAAAATTTCGAGATATATGAGCCTACTTCAAATCAAAATAATCCTCTTGTTGTTAAACCTAGACCAATAACTTTGACTAAAGATAATATTGTAAAAGGATATGATGGAGAGGGGTTTGATTTAGTGCTAAATTCGGCTAATCATATAAATACAACAGAGGGACTTCAAGTAATTGCATCTATAAAAGATGGAGCAAATGATAATGCAATAATTAATGGTATTTATGAAGATGATTATTTTAGTGGAAGAATATATATTAGAGGTAATGATTACCAACTTAATCCAGTTGAAGGTGAATATGCTAGAGATGCTGGGGAGTATCAAATTATGGTGGCAGCTGGACTAAAAACCTATGATGCGGAAAATGTAACTAACTATATTGTATCGGTTGATACAGCTGATGCAACGTATACAATTCATGAGAGATGGCTTTCTTTAGAGTATAATTATGCTTTACAAGACTTATATTCTATAAAGAATGGAAATGCTAAAAATGTAACTATTAACAGTATTGGTATGATAGCAGATGATGAGTATCCAATGACAAATGCTGAATTTTTAGCTCTACTAGCTGCAGATAGTTTATCTGCGTCATCATTCGAAATGAAAAATGCATGGCTTGATGATGCTATGAGTTCTAATGTTTACACGAGATTTGCAGGTACAAAAGATTATGAAAATAATGATTCAACAAAATTAGGGATAAGAATAACTAATGCTAGAAATAAACACAATTATATGTATCGTGCACCTGTGTTGCAAATAACAGGAGTTAGATTACAAGATGTTGAAGATGCAGATAAAAATTATTTGTTCAAATTAGATTCGAGCGAAGATTTGTATCATCTTTCTTATGATATCGAAAACCTAAAAGCAACATTGGATAACTATCAAGTTGGTAGACATCCTTCATATTATCAATTATCTGATATAATCGCTTCATATAAAGGTAGACCCATAGTGTTACGTACTATTTCAAGCTTTGCTGGTAATTGTTACGGAAATGGATTTAACATAATCGGTCTTACCATTATAGCAAGTGGAACTAATCAAAATACTGCGATGTTTAATATATTAACTGGTAAAATTTCAGGAATGAATTTAAGAAAAACAACGGTAGTAGCTAACAATAGTTCATATGTTGCTCCAATTGCAGTACAAGTAGATGGCGGTATTATTGAAAATTCAAGCTTTGAAGGTGTAATTAGTGCTCATGCAGAGACCAAGGCAGTAACAGTAGGTGGTTTAGTTGCTTTATTAATAAGAGGAGATATTACTAATAGTTATTCAGTATCAAAAATATTTGCAAAAACAGAGGGTAATATTACTGTAGGAGCGCTAATTGGAGAAACAATAATTGAAAATCAAGCAGAACAAACAATCACAAGCGTGGGTAGCTTTATTGAAGCAAAACTTGACAATGTGCCTAGCGGTGAGGTAGTTAATCCAATATTTAATGAAGTTGTTGGAAAAGGCAACACCAGTATTACTTCTAATGTTATATTCAAAGATGGCGTTGTTGTCAATGGTGCTAGAATTGAAATTGATAGTGCACAAACCTATGATGCAATTATGAATGTCGATACTGTGGTTTCCTCAATAATTTATAATTGGGTATTAAATAGAGCATATACAGGTCCAAGTGAAGGTGCTGGAACAAGAAAAGGAACTTTGATGGAGCCATTTATTCTATCTTTCTATACACAATTTTCACTAATAAGAGCATATCCATATGCAAGCTTTAAACTAGCAAGGACCTTTATAATACCACATCACATTAAAGCGAGCGAAGTGCAATTAGATTTAGAGTTTTATGGTGCAGGATTTGATTCTAATGGAAAGAATATCTATAGTAGAACCTTATCTATAAATACAAACCTATTTAAGTATATCTATCCTAATACTGCATATAGTAAAAATCCGACCGTAGAGCCTATAGGAGATGAAGTGCCATCAATTTAACTTTACAACTAAGGAGCAATAGAAGTGAAAAAGTCATTAAGGTTTAAATTTTTAACATTAATTTACGTGTTGATGATAATTGTAATCGCTACGACAGCGTTTACCTTGTCTTGGTACGCAAATAATGCTATTGCTACCGCTCAAAATGCTACACTAGTGTCAGCTATGGACACTCAGGCCACAGCAACCTGGGAAAGCATTACTGATACGGATTATTCAGGAGAAACGGGGAATGCTTATGTAACTGAACCTGATGCTCCATATAGTGCTGAAATTCAAATTAGCATTAATATATCAGCTTCAGCAGGTACACCAAAACTAAAAATTGATTTAACGCACCTTATAATAACAAGACATGAATTAAGCGAAGAAGATAAATATTTAGTAACGACTTCAGATGTAGATCAGAATTTTACTATTAGGATTACTCTTCCTTCTGATCCCACAAAAGTTTACAAAAGAAATAGTGAAGGAGTATTTGTTTTAGAATCGGAAAATGGAGTTTTTGTCCCTAGTGGGTCTCCAGAAGTTTTGTTGCCGTTAGAAAATGGAGACAATACACTAAATATGTCTATTATTTTCTTGCGAGAGTCACATTATTGCATATGGCAAGAAGATAATGTTAGGGCTCTAGAAGATTATACGGAGTATCTTGCAGATGGGGGTGACCCAAATGTAAGCATTGAATCTTGGATACCTATGCAAAAAAACCCAGATCATACTCCCAAATATTTTAATTATAATGATTTTACGTATAGCCATCCTCAATATATGCATACTAATTTCCATATCGCGTTTATCTATACAGTTATTGAAGAGTAATGAAAGTTGGTTGATATTGTGGTAGAATATAAAAATACAAACTAGGTGATATATGTTAAACACAAGCAAGAAAAAATTAGTAGTAATTATAATTGCAACAGTCTTAACTGTGGCACTATCTCTTAGTGCACTTTCATATTCTTGGTTTGTTCAACAAGTTGTGCTTGAAAGGAGTCATATTTTCCCCGCTACTGGTTTTGAAATTTTGCAGTTTGAATCGGAAGTTTCTCAAAGTGCTCAAGAAGGAAAGCTTTATCCAGCTACACTAAAAAGATCATATTTTCAAGATGGCTTTGATTTAGATTATTACAATTATGATGTGATTCCAAGAGATGGAATATTACCTGAGTATGTTGAAAAGGCTGCTGGCCAAGTTAATTTCAAAGTTGACTTGAGTTATTGGAGTGGTTTGGAATCTTATGAAAATGCATACCAATCTATAAAAATTGAACAAAGTATTAAGCTAAAAGAGGCTGGAGTAGGTGGTAAAACTAATAGAGATTTCAGTAAAACAGGTGAAATGGCCTTAAGTATAGGTTTTAAGGAGCATGATAAAGGTATATTTATTTCAGAAAGCGAACCAGTTTTAAGAAGAGGGCAGTTTTTAAGAGAGGATTCGGTGTTGATTGCTGATAGCTTAGGGAGGAATCGTCATTATAAAATTACAGATCAATTAATATTTAGTGAAGAGAATAAAACAATAAATTTCGGCGCTCATCACAAAAGTTGTTATTCATTAGTTGGAAATGAGTATAGAGTAAATTTAGCTTCCGCTTCGGCCTATCATAATGTATCTGGCGGTATTAATCTTATGGCATATACCGAAAATTTTATGTGTTATAGAGATAGCACAAGCGGTAAAGATTACTTTGATAACCCCGATTGCCTGACTCAACAAACTTTAAATGGAATAACCGTTCATGCATTTAGGTTTGTAAAAAAAGATAGCCCTATAAGTTTTGATGGAGATACTTATAGAGTTAGAAATGTTTTGGTACCAGGTGCAGCAGCCCCCCTTGCAACTGAAAGGGTATATAAACATAAAAACAGCGGTGATTTAATGATAACTAAAGTTGGAGATACTCCTAGCCTTTCCGACTGGGATGCAATTTATTACCCTGGTGCACCACAAACACTTTATTCTGAGTATCTTGAAGAAATTGGTAATGATATATATATTAAAAAAGATGTGCAACTTACACAAAGAAATGTTTTATATGATAATGGTGAGACTGTAACACCCGCTTCAGGTATAGAAACATCTGTGTTAACTCATGAATATTTTGATAAATCAAGTACAAATGTTGTTAGTGAGCAGTTGAACTTTTGTTATATTTTTAATGATGGAACTCAAAGAGATTTGCCAGTATCACAGTCGTTATTGAATACATTTTTTGTAAAAAATTCGACAATTGGTTATTTTAGAAATGGTCATTTTTTACATAGTTCTTTTAACAAATATACTCCTGTAGTGGGGGATGAGTTATTGTTTTTACATAATCAAACTGATGAAATTTCTCCAGGAGAAGGCGTTGATGCAAATGGAGATCCAATTGTTGATAATGATAGGGCAGCGATATCAGATATTATTGTTGATCTTGATCATATTGTATACAAAAGAGATGGAATTTTAACTAGATTTATAGATAAGTCCATTGATTTTGATGCTTCAAATCCAGGGAATCATATTATATTTATGGATGGAGATTTTTTATCTTATGATACTGACATAACAAGTCTTGAGACTTATAAAGGCAAGTATTTATTAACAAAAGTATATTTATTGTTAGAAAATATTGTTGTTCTTCGAAATAATAGGCTTAGAGTTTTTACGGCATATACTCCTGCAGATGGTGACATTGTTCTATACCAAAATGGCAGTGCCACGGCACATCCGTTAGCAGCAAGTTATATAAAAAATGACTCTGGGGGAGATTATGTTGAAAATGTTTTTTTGTATATAGGTGAATATGCCTATAAAGACTTAACAACGTATAAAGATCATGTAATCTCAGCAGAAGTTTTGCCAAGTGATGCAAACAAAAAGCCAATTGTATTTAGGGAAAAATTAATAATGGGTAGGGACTCTACATTTTTATTAGATATTGCGATGTACATTGCTGTGTTTGATGAGGATTTTGACCCAACCTTAAAGGGAGAAACTTTTGTTTTGTCTCTTGATGCAACATTTGAAGATATTCCATAGTGGTGTGCCTTATGAAAAAAATATTACCAGTTATTTTTATTATAATATTTATATTTGCGGTTTCTTTATCAATTTCTGCTAGCTATGCTTATTGGCAACAACAATCTCAAGCAAGCTTAAGTGTTGAGATTAGTCCACCAGATCATGTCGAATATTGGAATGAATCTCTAAAAGGGATAATTTTTGTTGGCTTAGATGCAACTGGAGAGCAAACTAATGATGTGGAAAGTATTGAAGATTTTGCTGCAGTTGGCTATGATCACATTGTTGATGAGCTTGAAATTCCAGCACAATATTCAGTAACTGTAAATGAAGTAGAATATCTAGGTGATGTTATTAAAATCATGGCGCCACCCACTGGAGCAAATGCCTTAATGTTTCAAAATGGAGTTGAATATACTGGAGATATAAGCAAGCAACTTTTAAAGAACAATTTGATAATTGAGGAGTTGATACTAAATTCAAGCCTTGAAAGAATTGAAGGTGGTGTATTTAGTGGTTGTATACATTTAAAGAAAATTACAGCAAAAGGAATTAATGATATAGAGTTTGGTGAATTAGCTTTTGCCGCCTGTGAAAAATTAGAAGAAATAGATACTGAGCGAAAAATTAGGGGGACGCCAGCCATTTTACCAAGCATATTTATGAATTGTGATAATCTGGATTTATCTGGAATTTTAGTCACTGAACCTGACCCATAACTATAAGAGCTAAAGATAATGCAAAAAACTCCCAAGTGGAGTTTTTTTAATTCAAAATGCCAAACAAAATTTAATATAGCAATTTGATCTTATATTTTGTGTGGTACACCATCAGGGACTCGAACCCTGGACCCATTGATTAAGAGTCAATTGCTCTACCATCTGAGCTAATGGTGCGCATTGGAGCGGGAGACGGGATTCGAACCCGCGACGTTCACCTTGGCAAGGTGACACTCTAGCCACTGAGTCACTCCCGCAAATTTTAATTTGTTTTCGCACCATTACCTTAAAGTAATGATTTGGCTTTATGCTATTTCCCATAGCTGGTGCGGCCGAAGAGACTTGAACTCCCACCTCTAAGAGACTAGATCCTAAGTCTAGCGCGTCTGCCAGTTCCGCCACGGCCGCAAAGTTTTGGTGACCCATCGGCGGATCGAACGCCGGACAACCTGATTAAAAGTCAGGTGCTCTACCTACTGAGCTAATGAGTCATAAATAATATGGCAGGGGCGGCAGGATTTGAACCTACGAATGTCAGAGTCAAAGTCTGATGCCTTACCGCTTGGCGACACCCCTGCATATTGGGGTGAGTAATGGGGCTTGAACCCATGGCCTCAAGAGCCACAATCTTGCGCTCTTCCAACTGAGCTATACCCACCGTATTATATGTTTAAATTATAAAGTTTCATTTTGGCGAACCAGAAGGGATTCGAACCCCTGACCTACGGCTTAGAAGGCCGTCGCTCTATCCTACTGAGCTACTGGTCCATGGTTGGAGCGGGTGATGGGAATCGAACCCACGTATACAGCTTGGAAGGCTGTCATTCTACCATTGAACTACACCCACAATCAGAGCCCATTACTTCAAGGCCTAAGCTTGCTTTAAATCAAGCTAGTTTATTATACGAAATAGGTAGCTCCTTTGTCAAATAAAAAATCTATAAATTATTGGGGATGTTTCTCGAAATTAAGGCTTATTGTAGGCTATAAATTAAATAAAGATGATAAAATACTTGTTCTAGTGGTTTTTAACTATGCTTTCAAATAATTTTCTAGCTCAGTAGCAATTAAATTGGCATCGCTTATATTACCCAATATAGAAGTTAATATTTTTTTGATATCAGAAAGCAAAAACTTTTGACCTTTTAGTGAGGATTCAATTGTATTTGGTAATATGGTATCTAGAGTATCTGAGTAAACTTTAATATATGTGATTTTGTCATTTTTAATGTCAATATTAATTGAAAATTCGCCAGAACTTAAAAATGTTGTAAAACTTATATTGGTATTGGGGTTTTGCCCAAAGATCCATTCTCTTGAAGAATATTTAGAATAGATATCTAAATATTCGCTTTCTTTAGGAAGGTTTTTATATATTGCAAGGCCATATTTTTTTTGATGTTCTTTTATAAGTTCATCAACAATTTTTTCAGCAGTGATGTTTTGATTAATAGTTGTAAGATTTATGACTCTAGATTTTATGCTATCAACTCCCTTACTTTTAAATTTGATTGGATTAACATTTAAATATTTTGATAATATGGAAAGATCTTCATTTATTAATATGGTTCCATGATGCAAATCACGAGTTTTTGTTTTTAAAAAGGCATTACCACTAAATTTTTTGTTGTTTACGGTTATATCATTTCTTCCATTTAATTTTGCATCAATGTTGAGGTTATTTAGAGCTGAGATAATCGTTTTAAAATTATTGTCGATAGAAAATGGATTGCTTGGTGAAATAAACGTAAAATTTAGGTTGCCTAAATGATGATAAACTGCTCCACCTCCTGTGGGTCTTCTTGCAAGCTTAACTCCATCTTTTTCCATGTTTTGAAGTAAACATTCTTTGTATGCATTTTGATTTTTTCCAATAACAACAGTATTTGAGTTTTTCCACAAAAACAGTATAGTCTCTAGGGTACTCTTTTCTAGTAGATAAGTTTCTAATGCTAGGTTTTTATATACATCTAGGGAATTTGAAATATAAATCGACGAATTCATAAAAATATTATATTTTAAAACGAATATATTTTCAAATAAATGACAAATCAAAAACAGTTTCACTGATATAAATTAAGGCTGCCTTAGCTAGTTTATATGACGTTAGAACTCTTTTCATATTGACAAATCCAAGAGCTAAAGCATACAATTATATGAGATGCTGATAGCATATTGTTTTGATACGGAGCGAGGTTTAAATATGAAGAAAACAGATAATATTTTTTATTCACTTGGCAATTTAGGCAAAGAGATAAGTTTTGGAATGATAAACGTGTATGCAATGTTATTTATGACGACATTTGTTGGGTTAAATGGTGTTGTGGTTGGCTTTGCTTTTTGTGCGGTAAGATTAATATCTGCAATCTTTGATCCATTTATGGCAACAATTGTAAACAATACTAAAAGTAAGCTTGGCAAATATAGACCATGGCTGATAATTGGTTCTATTTTTAATGCTGTAACTTTATTATTATTATTTGTATCATTTGCACAAAATCCTAATTTTAGCACTGGTGTAAACTATGTGTATTATTTGTCAATGTATTTGATATGGAATATTAGTTATACAATTGTGGATGTTCCTTTTATGTCCATGTTGCCAAGTCTCGCTGACACTACAAAAGAAAGGGAAGCCATTTCTAGTTTATCAAAATTAATTGGAGGATTCGGAGGCTTAATAATTGGTTCTGGAGGACAAGTTCTCATTAGTACTACCTTCGGTGCAAAAGATCCTAAAAGCTATTTGCTAGTTGCTGGAGTTGGTGGTGTAATTTTCGTAACGATGATGATTTTATCAGTAGTTACGTTAAAAGAGCGTTACGATCTTCCTTTTCAAGAAATATCCTTTAAAGATATAAAGAAAATGTATCAAACAAATGATCAAGTCCAAGCCTTTGCTGGCAGTTATTTGTTTTTTAACATAGCTGCTAACACGGCAATATTGCAACTTGTTTATTTATTTATTTATGATAAAAATTTAGATTTTAATTACTTCATTGTATTTAATGTTGTGGCTTCTACTGGACAAGGCATAGCTATGATATTTTATTCTATGATTACTAAAAAAATACCAAGAGAGAAAATTTTTGGCTTAACTTATTTGTTTGCAGGTATTGGCATGATAAGTATTTATGCGATATCTTTTGTATTCCCATATATTAATTCAGCAATTGCTAATGTAATTCTAATGTCTTTATGTGGCTCCTTTTTAATGATAGCAATGGGGATGAATCAAATCACCTCAACTGTAATGATTGCTGATGTGGTAGACTATGGAGAATACAAAACTGGTATTAGATCAGATAGTATTATGATTTCAGTTCAAACGCTTTTATTAAAAGTTTCTGCAGCTATAGCAGTGCTCATAATAGGAATAGGTGTAGCAGTAGCACAATTGCCTCAAATTGATTTAATGACGAATGAATTTAGTGGTGAAGTTACTAATAAAATGCTTGTTATCTTACGTACATTTATGTTTATTGTTCCTTTGCCATTGATTCCTATCGGGTATATTTATTATAAAAAGAAGTATAAACTCTATGGGCAATTCTATCTAGATGTCAAAGCTGAAATTGATAGTAAAAGATCTAGCAAGCTTGCTAGTTTCTCAAAAGAAGAAACTAAAGTAGATAATATTGATTAATTAATAATAGATTAGGAGACATATAATGAATATTTTTATGAAAATTTGGTGTAGGATATATCAGTTTGCGTTTAAACTTACAATGTATGTATTACCTTGGAGAAAGGCAAAAACATTAATCGGAGCAAATTCTTTGTTGTTATTGCCAGAGTTAATTAAATCCGAAGGTTATGATAGAGTTTTAATTGTAACTGACAAAACATTAGTTAAGTTGGGGTTAATAAATCAATTGTTAAAGCAATTAAAAAAAGATAATGTTGAGTATGTCATTTATGATGAAACTGTACCAAATCCAACAGTTGAGAATGTTATGGATGCATATAAACCCTATAAAGAGGGTAAATGTCAAGGTATAATTGCTTTTGGCGGTGGTTCACCAATGGATTGTGCAAAGGGTGTGGCTGCAAAAGTGGCATGCCCTAAAAAAGATATTGTGAAAATGGAAGGTTTACTTAAAGTTTCTAAACACACTCCACCAATATTTGCAATTCCAACAACTGCTGGCACGGGCTCTGAGGTGACCCTAGCTGCTGTAATAACTGATGCAGAAAAAAATCATAAGTTAGTAATAAATGATACCAATCTTATACCAGGCTATGTTGTTTTAGATCCTGTTTTGACGGTGGGCTTACCTAAACATATTACTTCAACGACAGGTCTTGATGCATTGACTCATGCAGTTGAAGCATTTATTGGTAATACTAGAACTAAAGCTACAAAAGCTCAAGCTATAAATGCAACAAAATTAATTTTTGAAAACATTAAAAGGGCATATGATGATGGTAGTGATTTGATTGCTAGAGAAAATATGTTAATTGCTTCAAATCTTGCAGGAAAAGCATTTACGCGTTCGTATGTAGGTTATGTGCATTCAATTGCACACACACTTGGAGGTCAATATAAGGTTCCTCATGGTTTAGCAAATGCTATTATATTACCTCATATATTAAAGTGGTATGGTAAAAAAGCTCATAAAAAACTTGTAGTTTTAGGTAGAGCAGTAGGAATTGATGGAAAAACTGATGAAGAAATTAGCAATAAATTTATTAAGGAAATAGAGAATCTTAAAGAGTATTGTGATATTCCTGAAAAATTTGAAAACATTATAAAGGATGAGGACATACCTCAAATGGCAAAATATTCTTTAAAAGAAGCTAACCCGCTTTACCCTGTCCCTAAATTAATGGGTAAAAAGGAAATGATAGCAATGTATAAGCATTTAAAAGCATAAGTATTATGTGTTTAATTTATAGTACTTTATGTTATAATTAAGCAAAGAAGAGGCATTATTACCTCTTTTTTTAATAAAGTTTATGGAGATGAGTTTGAAAGACATCAAAAAAAGAGCTGTTTTAGTTTATGTGGGAACTGAGCCAGAACATATTGAGTTTTTAGAGGAGCTTTCTCAACTGGCGACAGGTGCAGATTATGAGGTAATGTCATATCTTATTCAGCAAAGAGCACTTCCAGATTTCAAATATTATATTGGCAAAGGAAAATTAAAAGAATTAAAAGAGGTAGCAGTAGCTACAGAATGTGATGTTGTAATTTTTGATAATACATTGACTAGCATGCAATTTTATAATTTAGAAAAATATCTTAATATTGAAGTAATGGATAGGGTTAATTTAATTATTGAAATTTTTTCTAGACATGCGACATCAAATGAGGGAAAACTTCAGGTTGAATTAATGTATAAACAAAAGATGTTACCAAGAATTTTAGGGCAAGGGCTGGTTTTATCTAGACAAGCAGGCGGTGGAGCTGGTGGGACTGGTGCTAGAAGAGGCGGTGGGGAACAAAAGCTTGAACTTGATAAAAGAACAATTCGAAGGGAGATTAAAAATCTAGAAGAACAAATTGATCAGCTGTCAAGACAGAGAAAGCTTAGACGAAAGAGACGGACACAAAATAATGTTAAAACAATTACCCTTGTAGGATATACTAACTCGGGAAAATCTACACTTATGAATGCATTAACTGATGCAAATGTTTTAGAGGAAGATAAGCCTTTTGCAACCCTTGATCCAACAACTCGAAAATTGTTTTTAGGATTAAATAAAAATGTTATATTAACAGATACCGTTGGCTTTATTTCAAGATTACCTCATGAGTTTGTAAAGGCTTTTCGTTCAACATTAGAAGAGGTAAGATATTCAGATTTGATAATTCATGTGCTTGATGGAAATTCATATAATGTCTCTACCCAATATAAAGTTGTTTTAGATGTTTTAAAATCTCTTGAAATCGAAAATATTCCAATTATAACAGTGGTTAATAAAATTGATTTAGGGCAAAATGCATTGTTCATGGATGATTATAATAAATTCATTCCAATCAGTGCTAAACATAACAAAAATATTGATCTTTTAAAAGCTAAAATTTCGGAAATTTTATTTGGGTGAAGTGTTAAATGATATTATTAATTAATATCCCATTCATGCCTAATAAAACTTTTATACTTGCCTTTTCTTTTGGTATTTTATATAATTATTTTTGGTGCTATATGGGGAGCTAGCGGTGCCCTGTAACTTGCAAACCGCTCTAGCAAGATAGAACGCCCGCCGAGGCTTGTGTTATGGAAAGCCGATGTATATAAGCGATGTTGATACCAAGGTCTTGTGCAACTTGATGTAGTGAACCGTGTCAGGGTTTGATCGCAGCAGCACTAAGCTATTTTTCAAGTGTGCCACAAGGAAGCTTTGAGGGAGTTGGCTGTATGCATGTCGATTCGGTAAAACATGTCAGAGTGGGTGCACCTTTTTATAATTATAAGGTTAAATTGCATTATTTGTTGATTTTTTCTTTAGCATTTTGGGTTAATTTAGCATAAAAATTAAATGTTATGATGAATTATAGAGTAAAAAGTATTATAAAATGTTAAAATGTAAAGAGTATCAAAATAAGAAGAGTCGATAAGTGTTAAGAAAAAAAAGTTTAATAATTTTAATTAGTATTTTGATTTTAGTTTTTATTGTTAGTTTAGCTGCTTGCTGTAGACCTAAACAAGATATTTTTATTGTCAAGGAAGTAGGCGATGAACTTATTATTATGGGAATGAGTGAAAAGTATAAGACTATTGAAGAATTGAATTTTCCTATTACAATTTATCACAACAAAAAAGATCGAAAAATAATAGGAATTGGGGAAGGTGCATTTAAAGAATATAAGAACCTTAAGAAAGTATATTTGCCAGATGACATAAAAACAATAGAAAAGGAAGCTTTTAGTGGTTGTAAAAAATTAGAATCAATTAATTTACCTATTGGACTTTTAGAAATAGGCGACAAAGCTTTTTCCAACACTGGATTAAAAAGAATAAATTTAGAAAAAAGAGATATCAATATTCAAAATGATGCCTTTGCATTTTCTGAAAAATTAGTTTTGTATACGGGATGTAGAGAGATAAACAAGCCAAATAATTGGTCTAAGTTTGCTTTTAGAGATGTCAATGTTTATTGGAATTTTATAATCAGTAAAACAGAAAATGCTGCTGCTGTTCATGTTGAACCAGAGCAAAGCGAATATACTGCTTACTCGGAAATTACATTAGATTTTTCTCAAGTGGATAGCATGTGGTTGCATGATGCTTTTTCAAATAATGAGAAAATTACAATCAATGACACTACTAACAAAGCTAGGATAGTTATACAAAGCGATATAATAATAAATCTTCAAGCAAAAGAGATAACAGTTACAGATTCTCTTCAATATGAAAAAAACTTTGAAGGAACAGGATATATTGTTAAAGGTTTTCGTCCAGAATCAAAACCATATATATTGGCAAATAAAGAAAAATATCAAACACTATCTTTTCCAAATGAATATACTCAAAATGGCGAAACTTTACCAGTTGTTGAAATAGCGGCAAGTGCTTTTGATAGTGTTGATATTGAGATAGTAAACATACTCATACATGGCGGAATAAAGAGTATAGGTGCTCGAGCTTTTTATAATTTGTCATATTTAGAAAATGTGAAAATTGAGGAAGGAGTTAGAACTATTGGGAATTCTTGCTTTGAATTAGATAGAGCAATTAAAGAGATAGAATTTCCAAGTAGTATAGATTCAATTGGCGAATGGGCATTTTCAAAATGTTCATCTATAACCAAAATAGATTTAAATGAAACCAATGTCAAAGTTATCAATTCTAATACATTTGATGAGAATACTGCATTAGTGTCTTTATATTTACCTAAGAATACTTTGACATTAAAAACTACTGCGATTTTGAATTGCTCAAATTTAGAAGAATTATTCTTACCAAACAGTATTGTTACTATTGAAATGAGCGCTATTACATATTGTGATTCTTTAAAGAAAATAAATATTCCTTCAAGTTATATCCCACAAAAAGGCGAAACATTATTGGGTTGGGATTCATATTTCCCAATTTTTTCATATTGCAAAAATTTGGCTATCATAGAAGGCATGAGTACTGCTAATTATACCATATCAAACAATGCTTTAGTTATAGGAAAAAGCTTGTTAAATTTGGGGGTTAATTCTAGTTTTCCTGTTGAGATTGAAGAAATTTGTCCAACATCAGTTGCATATAACAAAACATCGAATCTAGTTCTCCCTTCGAGTGTAAACAAAATAGGTTTTGGCGCTTTTTTGGGCTTTAGTGGAGCCACTTTAGACTTATCACAAGTAACCATAGCAGAAATTCCTGATGCATTTATTGGTTCAGTTGAAGGTAAGGAAATTGTGAATGAAGTGGAAACTATAATTTTACCACCCACTGTTACAAGTATAGGCTCAGAGGCTTTTGGTAGATGTAGAAACTTAAAAGCAATTAATTTTTCGATGGAAGAAGGGGATGGATTTTCGATCCCAAGTACAGTAACACATATAGACGGATATGCATTTTCAGGATGTGATTTGCTGAAAATTAATACAAATAGGAAAAAAACTGAAAAGCCAATAGGCTGGGATGAGGATTGTTTTACTGGGGTTTTGGAAAAAAATATAACTTGGCTTTCATAAAACTACATATAAATTTGAAGGTAGGGTAAATTTAAAAAGTTTATTGGTTTTGATAAAAACTAGTTCTTGACTTAATACACTTTAAATTGACAATATTAGTAAAACTGTAATAACATTTAGACATATAAATATAAAATTTTAAAGGACATACAAATGAAAAAGACAAAGATTACAATTTTTACCATTTTAATTATCATACTTTTGACCATAGCTTTAGTTGGTTGTACTGACAATAAAGATGAGATTGAAGGCAAAGCAACTATAGTTGGAATTGAAGCAAAATTAGTTGCAGACACAAAGTTTAAAGTTGACTCTAACTTTGATATCTCTAAGATAGAAGTAACAGCACATCTATCAGATAAAACTTCTAGAAAAATTGATACTATGGCAGCAGTTAGTGTCAATAACAATGTAAAGTTTAAATTAGATACAAGTGATAACAAGTTTAAACCTAATGAATCTGGTATATATATGCTAGATTCGCAAATGAAGTTTACAACTGAAGGAGTATTTGTATTAACTGCTTCTTATAATGGTTTTGAAACAAACTTTGATTTGACTGTTTATGCGAAATAAGGAGCATGTATGTTAATTTCAAGATTAGTAGGCGAAAGATCGAAAACAACACCTTCAGATGCTCAATTTAAAAGCCATGCTTTGATGCTTAGAGCTGGATTTATGAAGCAAGTTTCAAATGGTATTTGGACATTGGCTATGCCAGCTAAAAGAATTGCAAATAAAATTGAATCAATTATTAGAGAAGAAATGGATTTAATAGATGGACAAGAATGCTTGTTTCCTGTTGTGCTTCCAAGAGATTTGCTAGATGAAAGTGGACGATATGAATCTATTGGTCTTGAACTTGTGCGATTTAAAGATAGAAATAATAGAGACAATGTTCTAGGAATGACACATGAAGAAGCTGCAGTTCATTTGGCTCGAAATACGGTTTCTTCATATCAGCAACTACCTTTTATGATTTATCAAATACAAACAAAATTTAGAGATGAAGCTAGATCAAGAGGTGGATTGATAAGAGTAAGAGAGTTTACTATGAAAGATGCTTATTCATTTCATGAAACTCAAGAAGATTTAGAAAAGTATTATAAAAAAGTCTATGATTCATACATAAAAATATTTAAACGTATTGGAATGAAAAATTTTATTGTCGTTGAGTCAGACTCTGGAATGATGGGTGGAAAAGTTGCTCATGAGTATATGTTGCTAACTCCCATTGGTGAAGATAGTATTGTTATATGTAAAAACTGTGGATATAAATCTAATATGGAGGTTGCAGTTTCAAAAAGGGATAAAATTCGAAGTGAAGAATTTAAGCCGCTTGAAAAAGTTTATACGGGTGAAGCAAAAGAAATATCTGAAGTTGTTGAATTTTTAAAATTAAAAGACAATACAAAAACTTTAAAGGCAGTAGTTTTTAATATAAAAGGTGATGCAAACACAAATGTTTTATGCTTTATTAGGGGTGATTTAGAGATTAACGAAGCAAAGCTTAAGAAGGTTGTCAAAAAAGACATTGTACCAGCATCTTTACAAGACAGTGCTTTGGTAGCTGGAAATATTGGTCCTGTTGGATTGAATGAAAATGAAAATTTAATTGTGGTGTATGACGATTCAGTTAAAGGGCTTACAAATGTTGTTGTTGGTGCAAATGAAGATGCTTATCATATGATAAATGCTTGCGAGGGAAGGGATTTTTATGCCAATACTACTTTTGATATTGCAAAAGTACAAAAAGGTGATAAATGCATTGTATGTGGCTCGCCATTAACTATAGAAAATGGTATTGAAATTGGCAACATATTCCAATTAGGTACTAGATATACCGAAACCATGAATATGAATGTTCTTGATAAAACAGGGAAAACATTCCATCCAATTATGGGGTGCTATGGCATTGGTGTAGGCAGAGCAATAGCTTCAATAGCTGAAGAAAAATCCGATGATTTTGGACTAATTTGGCCAATGTCAATTGCTCCTTGGCATGTATATTTATGTCCAATTAGATTTAGTGATGAGGATATTAATTCGAAAACTTTAGAGATATATGACAATTTAAAAGATCATGGGATTGAAGTTTTGCTTGATGATAGGGATGTATCTCCTGGTTTTAAGTTTGCAGATTGTGATTTAATGGGAATTCCTATTAGGGTTGTCGTTAGCAAAAAGCTCTTAGAAAAAAATGAGCTAGAAATACAACTTAGAGAATCAAAAGAAAAATTTAATGTTCCAATCGACAATATAGTTTTAGAGATACAAAAAATTATAACTCATGCTATAAAAAGTCATTGCTAAAAGTTTCCTATAATGATGAGAGATTGATGTTATGAAAAAGCAAAAACCAATAATTATTGTTGTTTTAGTTTTAGTGATTTTATTATCAACTATTTTTACAGCTAGCTGTGCTACTAGTGCACCATCTCCTAAAGTTCCACCAAAATCAAATGCTATACCTAAAACAAAAATTAATCAAACACATCTAACAGATG
>LSQX01272255.1_pt1 | contig 148313 bp, 75 predicted proteins | sample 654561 | NCBI WGS metagenome assembly LSQX01 (sample SAMN04489861, study PRJNA283612) | anaerobic digester metagenome | isolation source: 4 biogas reactors fed with cattle manure at either 37C or 55C with and... | place: Denmark: Kongens Lyngby | collected 2014 | reverse complement strand
TTGATATATTTGATGCTTAATATATATTTTAATGTATCTTCAAATATGCTAGAATGTTAAATATGAGTCTTTGAGAAGTTACGAGGTGAAGAATGGACAATACAGAGAAGCTTGAAAATGGGCAACCAGAAAAAGGGAAGAAAAATAGGTTTAAAATAAAACCATTAGACAAAAGTCCAGAGGCTAAAAAAAGAAGAAAAAAGATAGCTTTAATTGTCATAATATCAATAATTTCAGCAATTTTATTGGTTGTAATTATTACAGCTATAGGAAGTGCTATAGTTACAAAGACTTTGCCAAAATATGCACAAAGTTTTGGTGGTGTATCATATTCTGATGGTGAGCAATTAGTCCCAGAAAAAGATACAGATGGTTACTGGACTTTTGTGACAGATGATGAATTTAAAGTTGTACAGCTAACAGATATACATCTTGGGGGAGGTTTATTTAGTGCAACTACAGATAAAAAAGTTTTAAATGCGATTGCTGCAATGGTGACTGCTGAAAAACCTGATTTAGTTATTGCTACAGGTGATATTGCATATCCTGTTCCTTTTTCAGCAGGAACTAGTGATAATAAAAAGGCGGCAAAAGCATTTGCAGATTTAATGGATAGTTTAGGTGTATATTGGACTGTAACTTTTGGAAATCACGATACTGAAGTATATAGTAAATACACTAGAGAGCAAATAAGCGATTTTTATTCAGGCGATCAATATAAATACAGTTTATTTTCAGAAGGTCCAGAAAATATTGATGGATTTGGAAATTCAATAATAAAAATAAAAAATAGTGCCGGATTTGTCACTAGAGCTATTGTAACTTTAGACTCTCATTCATATTTGCCAAGTGATAAATTTGGTTTGAAGTGGGAATATGACAATATACATAATAGTCAAACAACATGGTATAAAACTGAGATGGCTAAATTAAAAGCAGCAAATCAAACAAAGTTTGACGCTTTGCCTGAAGGAGAGCAAGTGTCTAGTATTAAAATTGATGTACCATCAAGCTTGTATTTCCATATACCAATAAAAGAATATAAAGATGCTTGGATGGAATATTATGATAACGACAGTAAGGATATAGCGGGTGTTGTTGAACTTAAGTATGGAAGAATTGGTGAGACAGGAAAGCTAATTTATCATGGTGTAGGAGAAGATAATGTTTTTGATACTATGGTAGAAGCGGGCGGTGACTCAGTTTTTTGTGGACACGATCATTACAATAATATTTCTATAAATTACTGGAAAACTGAAGAACAAATAAAACCGATTAGGTTAACATATGGTGTTAGCTTAGATTATTTAGCATATCCTGGGATAGCAAGTAAGGGAGCACAAAGGGGATGTACTGTTATTGTATATGATGGCGCTGATATTGATATAACTCCTGAAAATTATTATCAATCAAAATATAGAGATGTTGCAAAATATAAAGTTGAAAAAGTAAAAATAGTTGAAGAACATATTCCAAGAAAATAGCAGATTTTTTAAAAAAAGCTTAATATGTGTTTTTAGCCTTCAGTTTGCGAAGGCTTTTTTTTGTCAAAAAAACTTTTAAAAAGTGGTTGACAGTGGCGAACCGCCTATGTATAATTGAGATAGTTGCATATAGGCAACTAGAAGTATTGAATTAAAAGAAAGACTTCAATATAAGAGTTTATGGGCATAATTGCCCTTTTTATAGAACATATGGTTCGCAATATGCAACCGCATGAAAAGAAGGTAAGAAGATATGGAGAGTGTAAAAGTAATGAATAGTGTAGCAGTTGATATGGTAGCTAGTAAAATGCCCTTAGTTTTTGTCCCTTATGGAAAGGAAGTAGAGATTGTAGAAATCAGGGTTGATGATAATATCAAAAAGCGATTTTGTAGTCTTGGACTTTTAGTAGGAGCTAAAATTACATCTTTAAGTAACGAAGGAGATTGTGTGATTTTAAAGCTAAAAGACACAAAGCTTGCTTTAAATAAATCCCTAGCTATGAAAATTATTGTTATATAAATAATGTTAATGTCTTGCGGCATAATATAAAACATTTAAATGAGGTAAAAATGGAAGTTAAATTAAGTGAATTTCAGGTAGGCCAAAGCGGTAGAGTTAAATCTGTTTTTGGCGAAAGCAAACTGAAAAGAAGACTTTTTGATATGGGGGTAACTCCTGGAGCTGATATTAAGCTAATTAAATTAGCACCGCTTGGTGATCCCATTGAGGTAACTATTAGGGGATATCAATTATCTTTGAGAAAAGCGGAAGCTGAAATTGTAACGATGGAGGTAGAGAAATGAGATTTGCATTAGCGGGGAATCCAAATTCGGGTAAAACCACACTATTTAACAACTTAACTGGCGCTACAGCAAGAGTGGGTAATTGGCCTGGTGTAACAGTAGAGCAAAAAATTGGTGTCTATAAAAAACTATCAGAGCCAGTAGAAATCGTTGATTTGCCAGGTATTTATTCTCTTTCACCATATACTCCAGAAGAAGTTGTGGCAAGAGAGTATATTTTAGACGAGAAACCAGATTTAATAATCAATATAGTTGATGCAACAAATTTAGAGAGAAACTTGTATTTGACAACGCAAGTTATCGAAACAGATACTCCTGTTGTTGTTGCATTGAATTTTATGGATGAAGTTGAAAAATCAGGCGATAAAATAAACATTGAAAATTTAAGCAAGAAGCTTGGAGTTCCAGTTATTGGAATTAGTGCCTTAAAGAAAAACAATATTCATAAATTAATGGAAGTTGCATATGGAGAGGTAAAATCTGAAAGAAAAGGTCATACAGTTTTAAAAGATAGTATTATTTCAGAAGCTATAGCGAATGTAGAAAAGTTGTACATAGAAAAAGGGATAGACAATCCATTATTTAGGGCAATAAAGCTTATTGAAGGTGACAATTTAGAAGTTAATAAAAGAAAAGAGTTTTTACCACAAGTAACTCAGTTAAAGTTAAAAGTTGATACTGGAGATTTTTATGGAGATTATGAAGCAGTTGTTGCTGACGCTAGGTATAAATATATTACTAAACATTATGCTGCTGAATTGAAAAAAGCAAAGAAAGAAAAAATATCAAAATCTGATAAAGTTGATAAAATATTGACACATAGATTTTGGGGTATTCCAATCTTTTTATTTATTATGCTTTTAATTTTCCATTTCACATTTAGCGAAAATTTCTTGTTGTTAAGATGGGCAGTTAAAGATGCGCAAATTAGTGAAGGGGTTGAAAGATTTTTAGCAAGTAACGATGGCGTATATTCACCAGGTGTAATTTTTCATACTTTGGTAGGAGAGGCTTGGGGTGAACTTACTGGACTTATCGAGGGTGCTATGCCAGAGGGGACATGGTATACAAGTCTAGTAGTTAACGGACTGTTTGAGGGTGTAGGTGCTGTTATATCATTTATTCCATTAATATTAATATTATTCTTTTTCTTGTCAATACTTGAAGATACTGGATATATGGCAAGAGTCGCTTTTATTTTAGATAGAGCTTTTAGAGGATTTGGCCTTTCAGGAAGAGCGTTTTTACCTTTATTAACTTGTTTTGGGTGTGCAATACCTGGAATTATGGGAACCAGAACTTTGGAAGATGCATCTGAGAGAAAGCGTGCAATATTATTATCACCTTTCTTTTCTTGTGGTGCGAAACTTCCAATATGGGCAGCTTTTGGTGGAGTGTTTGCGCTTCATTCAAATTTAAATGCCACTGGTGTTGTAGCAGGTATGTATATAATTGGAATTGTAGTGGCAATACTAGGATCATTGTTTTTGAAAAAAACTTTTGTCAAAGGTGAAACCCCTCCCTTTATTATGGAATTGCCAGAATATAGAACCCCGCAATTTAGAACGGTTATGCTACATCTTGGTCAAAATTTAAAACATTATCTTTTGAGAGCAGGAACAATTATTGCTGGTTCTATCGTTGTAATTTGGGTATTGACTAATGTTAGCTTTAGATATGGTTTTGTAGATGCCGATCAAAGCATGATCTCTGTAATTGCAAAACCGCTATCATATATTTTTATTCCACTAGGCTGGGGATATGGCGACATTGGTTGGAAATTAACAGTAGCAGCATTTACAGGATTGATTGCAAAAGAAATGGTTGTTGCGACAATGGGAATGTTTGGTGGCATGGGCGAAGATGCTGGTGAAGCTTTTGATTTAGAAGCTGGTGAATTAAATGAACATCCAGGTATGGCAGCAATGATTTTAGGTGTAGGTGGGTTGATGTTTGGTCCACAAACTGCTATCCCCGCAATGTTTGCTTTTTTAACATTTAACTTATTGAGTGTTCCATGTATGGCTGCAGTTGCAGCAGCAAGAGCAGAATTTGTCTTAATGGAAGGCAAGAAAAAAGGTCGCAGATCTACGATATTAGCAGTATTGTTTTGGTTACTTGGAGCATATGTTGTGTCAATGATTGTATTTTGGATTGGTATGTTTATTGCAGTTGCCAAGTGGTATTCATTGTTTGTGTTACTAGCAGTAGTTATTGCAAGTGTTATAGCGATACTAGTGAAGAAAGATATTATTAAAATAAAGAAAAAAGGTGCAAAGTCAGTATAGGCTTAATATCCAAGAATGTATTTGATTTGCAAAGGATAAAAAGATACAAAATCAGTATAGGCTTAATATCGAGAAGCTGTTTGATTTGCAAAGGATAAAAAAGATACAAAATCAGTATAGGCTTAATATCGAGAAGGTGTTTGATTTGCAAAGGATAAAAAGATACAAAGTAAGTAAGGGCTTAATATCTGAGAATGTATTTGATTTGTAAGGGATATAAAAATGGATAGAATTGAAATTATAGTAATAGTTTTAGCATCAGTTCTTGTTTTACTAACAATAGGTTGGGCTATATTGCGTAGAGTTTTAGCTAGAAAATCAGGTAAAAAAATAACATCATGTGGATACTCATGTGCAAATTGTCCAAATGCATCTTGTTCGTCAAAAATTAAAAATGATGAAAAGGAGTAAAGTTATTAGTATTGATTTTTAATTAATACATTCAATTTAGGTGTGTAGTATTAGCCTCCAAATAATACTATATATATACATAATCTTCTTACTTAACTAAAAAGCTGCATATGTGGCTTTTTAGTTTTTTAAAAGTATTTAGTGGAAATTTTTATAATAAGTGTTAAAATACTTAATACAAGATTAAAATTGTAATTTTTAGGAGAAGGTAAAAGATGACGAAAAAAGATAATTGTACTCATGATTGTTCAACTTGTTCTTCAACTACTTGTTCTGATAAAAATACTGCTGTTTTAGAAAAAGAAGAGCCAAAAAGTTTGTTGGAAAAAACTCATGAACTTTCAAATGTAAAGAGAGTTTTTGGTGTTTTAAGTGGTAAGGGTGGAGTTGGTAAAAGTTTAGTTTCAGGTTTACTTGCAAGTTTATTAGCAAAACGTGGATACAAAACAGCTATATTAGATGCTGATGTTACTGGGCCATCTATTCCTAAGATGTTTGGAATAAAAGGTTATGTTACGGGAGATGACACTGGAATATATCCAAGAATATCTGAAGGTGGAGTTTCTATAATTTCTTCAAATTTTTTAATTGAAAATGAAGATGATCCAATTGTTTGGAGAGGACCATTGATTGCTGGTATGGTAAAGCAATTTTGGACTAATGTTGTTTGGGATAATATAGATTATATGTTCATAGATATGCCACCTGGAACCGGCGATGTTTCTTTAACTGTTTTTCAATCAATTCCTTTAGATGGCATCATTGTAGTAACATCACCACAGGATTTGGTTAATATGATAGTGAAAAAGGCAATAAAAATGGCAGAAATGATGGATATACCTCTAATTGGAGTAGTTGAAAATATGAGTTATATTAAATGCCCAAATTGTGATAAAGACATTAGGCTATTTAATCCTGAAAAAGAAAATAAAATGCCAATTTTAGACAAAATTCCGCTAGATCATAATATTGCAAATAGTTGCGATAAGGGTGAAATTGAGAAACTAGAAGTTCCATATCTAGATAATACGATATATAAAATTATGTTCAAATGGCCAACGCCAAATAGCTCTGACAACAAATAGTTTGTTAATTTGATATATTTGTAAATTCAAAGGATTTAATTTATAAAAAGGGGCTGTTAAGAAACTCAAAAAAAATCTTAACAGCTTTTTTGTTGTCGAAACACAAACACATTTAGAGAAGTGTTATTTTGACATTAGCTATTTATATGTTGTAGTTATTTAAATATTTCTTAACAGCCTCTTTTGTTTTTTGCAAATAAATTAAAAATTATTTTGTAGAATATTCGCTTACAAAATCAGCAAATGATTCTTCATATTTTTCTGGATTTATAAAATATGCTTGCATGTGTGAGGCATTATCAATTGTTAAAAGTTTTTTAGGCGAGCTACAAGCTCTATAGCAAGCATCACCCATGTATGTTGGCACAAATTGATCTTTATTTCCATGAATAAAAAGTATAGGCAAAGTTGATTCTTTTACACTTTCTATAGGAGACGGTTTTTTAAAATTAACTTTTGCAATTCTTTTTGCAAACCAGTTAGCAATCGGAATTGTAGGGTATGGTGATAGTTTATACTCATGTCTCATTTGATAGAGTAAAAAATCGTATGCTCTTGAATATCCACTATCAGAAACAACACCTTTTATACTAGATGGGATATAGTCAAGTCCTGTTAGAATCATTGCGTTTACTGCCCCTAAAGAGGCTCCGTATATAAATATATTTTGACCAGGATTTTGGTCGTCTATAAACTCAGTCCAGCGGACTAAATCTTTACTTTCTTTTTTTCCAAGTGTCATATATTTACCTTCACTGCCAAGATGTGCTCTTGATATGGTAAACAAAACATTGTAATTTTTATGATTAAAAAATGGAAGAATGCCTGCGAAATCGTTAAAGCATGTAGATTTGTGTCCATGAGAACAAATGATTGTAACTTTTGAATCTTCTTTTGCAGGGAAATAAAAGCCTTTTAACTTAATTCCATCAATGCCATCTATTATGTACTCTTTTTTTTCTAGTGTATTTATATAATTTTGCTTATCTTTTGTAAATGCTACATAATCGTTATATGTTTCACCAAGTTGTGGCACAAATCGAATATCAGCCATATTAGCTTCCTTTTTTTGCCTGCCAACAAATCTTTTAAATGTTAAAAATCCTGCAAAAATCATCACACCTACAATTATACCAAGTGCAGCTAATACGGTTATTGATGTTATAAGAGCAATTTGCATATTATCCTCCAGCTTTTAATGTTCCAAATTAGATAAATTATACATTGTCTATTGCTAAAATGTAAAGTAAAGCCATGAAAGTTAGCTACTCCCATGCATTTATATAAACCAAAATTTTGGATGTCAGAAAATACATATATGTACTATAACAACATATAGTTATAGTATAATTATGTTTGACTATTAAATTCTTAATATATATAATACCATTGGACTTAAAAATTAAAATTTTTTAATCTAAATCAAATCAAAAACAAAATATTTTATATATTTTCTCAAAATAATATTTGGAGGTTATCAAATGAGTAAAAAAATGACAATTGATGGCAATACCGCTGCATCATATTCAGCATATGCTTTTTCTGAAGTGGCAGCAATTTACCCAATTACGCCAAGTACAACTATGGCTGAAGTTGCTGATGAATGGTCAGCTAAAGGTGTAAAAAACATATTCGGCAAACCTTTAAAAATTGTTGAATTACAATCAGAAGCAGGAGCTGCAGGAGCTGTTCATGGCTCATTAAATGCAGGTGCTTTGACAACAACATACACAGCAAGCCAAGGCTTGTTATTAATGATTCCTAATATGTATAAAATTGCAGGGGAATTATTGCCATGTGTGTTTCACGTTTCTGCAAGAGCTGTAGCAGGACATGCATTAAGTATTTTTGGAGATCATTCAGACGTTATGGCATGTCGTCAAACAGGATTTGCACTATTGGCTTCAAATTCAGTTCAAGAAGCATTAGATATGGGTGCAATTGCACACTTAGCTACGTTAGAAGCTAAAGTTCCGTTTTTGCATTTCTTTGATGGTTTTAGAACAAGTCATGAAATAAGCAAAATTGATGCACCAACATATGATGAATTTAAATCTTTAGTTGATCCAAAGCTAATTGAAGATTTCAGATCTAGAGCCTTAAATCCTGCACATCCAGTACAAAAGGGAACAGCTCAAAATCCAGATGTATTTTTCCAAAATAAAGAAGCTGCTAATAAATTTTATAATGCAACTCCAGCGATTGTTCAAAAAGCAATGGATAAATATGCTAAACTTACCGGTAGACAATATTCCTTGTTTGAATATGTAGGAGCAGAAGATGCTGATAAAGTTATCGTTATGATGGGCTCAGGTGCAGAAGCAGCTGAAGAAACCGTAAATTATCTAAATGCCAAAGGTGAAAAAGTTGGCTTAGTTAAAGTAAGGCTATATCGTCCATTTGATGTAAAGGCATTTGTTAATGCTCTTCCCAAAACAGCAAAGATTGTATCAGTTTTAGATAGAACAAAAGAAGCTGGCTCAATAGGTGAACCTCTATTTTTAGATGTTGTAGCAGCACTAAAAGGTAAAGGTATTGAAGTAATTGGTGGAAGATATGGACTTGCTTCAAAAGAATTCAATGGAAGTATGGTTAATGCTGTTGTAGAAAACATGAAAACAGATAAAAAGAATGGCTTTACAGTAGGAATCGTAGATGATGTTACAAATACATCTTTAGAAATTAAAACAAAGATTAATACTGTGCCAAAGGGAACTGTAGCATGTAAGTTTTATGGAATTGGTTCAGACGGAACAGTTGGAGCAAATAAAAATAGCATTAAAATTATTGGAGATAACACAGATAAGTATGTACAAGGATATTTTGTATATGATAGTAAAAAGTCCGGTGGTATCACAATTTCTCACCTAAGATTTGGAGATAAACCAATTCAATCTTCATATGTAATAGATCAAGCTGATTTTATCGCTTGCCATACCCCAAGTTATATCTATCGTTATGATATGCTTTCTGATTTGAAAGAAGGTGGAGTATTTTTATTAAATAGTATTTGGGAGCCAGAAGAAATGGATAAAGAGCTTCCAGCGACTGTTAAAAATTTAATAGCAAAGAAAAAAGCAAGATTTTATACATTAGACGGAAATAAGGTCTTGGAATCAATTGGAGCAAGACGTGGACTTAACACAGTTATGCAAGCAGCATTTTTCTATCTATCCGATATAATTCCTTATGCAGAAGCAGAAAAGCATATGAAAGATGCGATAGTAAAAACATATGGAAGTAAGGGTGAAAAAGTTGTAGCAATGAACTTTGGAGCAGTAGATGGAGCAATCTCTGAGCTAAAAGAGGTTAAATATGATGCAGAAAAATGGGCAAATACAAAAGACGGAGCTCCAATGGTTAATGTTGCTGCGGATAAGTATTTTTCAGATGTAATACATCCAATTTTAGTTCAAGAAGGAGATAAGCTCCCTGTATCAGCATTTACACCAGATGGCGTTGTTCCAACAGGTACAACTAAGTTTGAAAAGCGTGGTGTAGCAGTTTCAGTTCCAGTGTGGATCAAAGACAATTGCATTCAATGTAATCAATGTTCATATGTATGTCCTCATGCTGTTATAAGACCATTTTTATTAAACGAAGAACAAGCAGCCTCTGCTCCAGCTTCATTTGAAATGAAAGATGCAGTAGGATTTAAAGGGTATAAATATAGGATTCAAGTTAGTCCATATGATTGCACAGGTTGTGGAAGTTGTGTAAACACATGCCCAGCAAAAACTAAGGCTTTAGAGCTTGTTCCAATTGCTGATGCGATTGCAGCAGATGCTAAAAATAGTGAATTTGCTTTTGCTTTACCAGAAGCTGATAAAGTATACAATACAAATACAGTTAAAGGCTCTCAATTTTCTAAACCTCTATTTGAGTTTAGTGGAGCTTGTGCAGGTTGTGGAGAAACCCCATATGTTAAATTGGTTACTCAATTATTTGGAGAGAGAATGATTATTGCTAATGCAACAGGATGTTCTTCAATTTACGGCGGTTCTTCTCCAACATGTCCATATACAACTAATGATGCTGGCTGTGGTCCTGCTTGGGCAAACTCTTTATTTGAAGATAATGCTGAATATGGTTTTGGTATGAAGTTGGCATTAGAAGCACGTAGAGCTATCGCTCAAGAAAACTTGAAAAAGCTAGCAGAAAAATGTGATGGCTGTAAATCATTGATTGAAGCATATTTTAATACACTTGGTAATGTAGATGAAAATGAAGCTGCAGCAAAAGCTTTAGTAGATAAATTGTCAGTAGCAGTAAAAGATATTGAAGATACAGAAACGAAATCACTAGTTGAGGCAATTTTAGATAATAAAAATGTTTTAACCGAAAAATCAGTTTGGATTTTTGGTGGAGATGGTTGGGCATATGATATTGGCTATGGTGGTTTAGATCATGTTCTTGCAAGTGGAGCAAATGTTAATGTTTTGGTACTTGATACAGAAGTTTATTCAAATACTGGTGGTCAAGCTTCAAAATCAACACCAACAGGCTCTATCGCTAAATTTGCAGCAATGGGAAAACGTACTAAGAAAAAAGACCTTGGCATGATGGCAATGAGTTATGGTTATGTTTATGTAGCTCAAGTTTCAATGGGTGCAAATATGAATCAACTTCTAAAAGCTTTGAAAGAAGCAGAAGCATACAATGGTCCATCTCTAGTAATCGCATATGCACCATGTATTAACCATGGAATTAATATGTCAAATTCAATTGCGGAAATGAAAAATGCAGTTACCTCAGGATACTGGCAATTATATCGTTATAATCCAGATTTAGCATTAGAAGGTAAAAATCCATTCGTCCTTGATTCAAAAGAGCCAACAACTGACTATCAAGCATTCCTAAGAGGCCAAGTGCGCTATACTTCACTATTAAGAAAAGATGAAGCACTTGCAGAAGAATTGTTTAAATTAAATGAAGAGCAAGCCAAGGCACGCTATGAAAATTACAAGAAAATGTCTGAGTTTTGAGATCTGTGTAAATTAACAAGAATAGAATAATTGTAAAGTCAAATTGTAAGCAAAAAGGGGCTGTTAAGAAACTCAAAAAAATCTTAACAGCTTTTTTTTGTTGTCGAAACACAAACACATTTAGAGAAGTGCTATTTTGACATTAGCTATTTATATGTTGTAGTTATTTAAATGTTTCTTAACAGCCCCTTTTTATTTAAATAAACATTGTATAATATATTTATAGAAGAAAGGGATTCAAAATGAATATATACAACTAGTGTTGCTAACCATCTATACTGGCTAAATTCAAACAACATTATTATACGAGGTGTCATATTATGAAGGATTTATTAAAAGCTATAGACATAAGAGTATCAAGAAGGGTATATAGCGAAAAACCACTTTCTAGCGAGCATATTGATTTGATCAATAAAGAAATTGAGGAGTTAAATAGAGTTTCTGGGCTTTCTTTTTCTTTACACACAAATGCTTTTTCTATGTTTGATGGATTTCGAAAATCTTATGGTCTGCTAAAAAATGTAAGAAATGTTGTTGTACTTGCAGGTGATGCTACGGACTCTAATTTATATGAAAAATTAGGATATTATGGTGAAATTTTGGTTTTAAAACTAACACTAATGGGTTTAGGGACTTGCTGGGTTTCGGGCTCTTTTGATAAAAATGATGAAATATTTAAAACATTAGATACATCTCTTGTGGTTTTTGGTGTAATAACCGTAGGTCATATTGATAAAGAATTATCATTTAGAGAAAAGGCTATTCATAATTTATCGCATATAAAGACAAAAAAGGAAAGGGATTTGTATACAGCAGAAAATCCAAGTGAAAAATTTTTGGAAGGAATCAAGGCATTAGCTAAAGCACCGACAGCAAATAATAGTCTAAATTTTCATGTACTAGAAAAAGATGGGGAAATTTCAATGACAGTGCCAAAAGAGACTTCAAATAACCTGTGCAATTTAGGTATTGGAAAACTTCACTTTGAGATTGGTTCTGATCTGGGAAAGTTTAAATTTGGTAGCGGGGGAATCTTAGATTATAAATAATTGTAGCTATAGATACTAAAGCTGTTGTTGTATTGTTTAATTTTTGTTACATAAAATAAGAAATCTTCATAATACGGTTTTTTTGTGCTTACTTTGTGCTTAAATATACATTGTGTAAATTTTATGAAAACTAAAGGCAAAGGTTTGCAAATTTGAAAAATTGCTGTTGCTTAGTTTCGTGTATAATGATAATATTTTATATATGCGTAAGGGCACGTGCACATTTATATAATATGTTAGAGAATTGTGTCTAGAATGCTCATAATAAAAATTAGCAAGTTATGACGAATTTAAGAAAGCAAAAATTAAATAAAATTTTACTGATGATTGCAATGATTGGAATTTTCATCATTGCTTTTGTTAGTTTTAGAAGTTCTAGTTTTGTTGCGTTTGCAAATGAGGTAGAGTTTACTAATGGAGAATTAAACACAGATAAACTTAGTGCTGGTTGGACTACTGGTTTATTAAGTGGTGCAACTATAAAACTTGAGGGTTCTCAGCTTATGGAAAGTAATGATGCAAATCCATTGTCTTTGTATAAGGCACTAGCTGGTTCAACTAATGTTAATTTCTCGGACCCACAATTGCAAAATGCGATAAGGAATAGAAGGCTAAAAGTTGATATTGAAATAAGTGGAACAAATAAAATTGAAATTTTAGAAAATGGTGTTTGGACGCAAAATTTTGGGATTTCAAGTGTACTAGAATCGAATGTCAAATCTGAGTTTAAAATACCAAGTCATAATGTGACAAGAAATTTATCAAATTTAGAAGGGAATTTTGAAAATTATAAAATTGTTTCTGATTTACTATTAAATAATGCATTAATGCTCGAAAATTCACTTAAAATTGAAGTTAGTTCAAGTGCTTCTGCTATCAAAGAACCTTCAATGCCAGGAAATCATGAAACAGGCGTTAAAATTTTAACGAGCATAACAAGTATAGTGTTTAAACTAAAGTTTGAAAAACTTAAAGTAAATATTGCGGTAGCAGGAGTGGACCTTGGTGCAGGGAAGATTTTATTCCAAGATCAAACATATAATGTTCCAACTGGACAAAGTATACCTTTTGAAATAGATTTCATATTCGCTCAAAGAGATCCAGATTTCTTTGATAACATTTTAAACAAACCAATATTTGAGGCTCAAAAAGGTGTATCTGATGATAGGGAATACTTGTTTATAGGTTGGACTTCTTTATCTGGCCATGTCGGAGGAGGAGATTTTAAACAAAAATATCTTTATTCAAACTTTCTTGAAGAAGTCCAAACAGGGGTAACTGTGTATTATAGAGCAACATATAGGCTGATAACATTCCAAAACAATTATGAGGAAATAGCCTATAGGCCTACCAATCCTTTGCTGCCAGCTTTATTTGTACAGCCTAGTGATAAGTCTGCAACAAGTTTTCATGTAGGTTTAATAGAAACTTATGAAGACTTAGAAGATGGTACTTTATATGGCCAAGGGCAAGAAGCTGGTTTGAAACCTACAAAAGTAGGGGAATATAAATATGAAGTACAAGTTACCTTAGGTTCTCCTAGTGCTGGGGGAGGATATCCTGATAATAAAATTTCAATAATTTTGACAAAATTATTTACTATAGTTAAGGCAAATCCTGAACTAAAGTTTTCTATTTTTTTGGGTGGAGAAGAAGTCATATTAACATCTGCAAATTCTGCGGAAATGTATTTTGGGAAATCTTTATCTTCTTTGAATCTGCAAAGATCGGCTACCTATCTTGGGGCAGTACTAGCAGGTGGTGTTTTTAATTTTGTCAGAAGTGCAAGTGGTTCAGCAGATATTGTTTCAGCAGATGATGTGTTTATTAGACCCGATACGATGGAACCCGATGTAAAAGTTTCAACACTTGGACAAAATAGGCAATATGTGAGATATGTCCCTGCGGATACTGAAAATTACAACACAGTTTATGGTTATTTCAATTTAAATATTGTAGATGGCATGAGTCTTGTTGTCTTAAATAATGATGCTGGAGAATTAATACCTAAAAGGACTGCAGAATTTTCATTTACATATACAGATGAAATCGATACAACTGTCGTTAATAATTTGGAGGAAGGGGCTACACTAACAAACGGTGTGTTAAAACTTTCAATAAATATCAATTTTGAAGACACTTCAGGAAATTATTTTTTCCTTGGAGTTTCTCAAGTTGAATATGGCGTAGATAGAAAGTTTTTCAGAAATTCTGGAGGTTCAAATCAAAGTTTTGATTATTATTTTAAAGATGTCAAAACTACTGAAAATTTAGATGTTGAAAAAGAAGTTAGAGGACAATTTGAGGTAAACTTTATTCGTGATATTACAGCGCATTTAGGCGTAGAGGAGCCAGATGATTATAATGAGTATGTGATGGATTATACTGGTAACCAAGGATCAATTGAGGTTAGATACAGCAATGAATCGATGGTTGGAGCCTTTATATCCAATGATGCTCCTGCATATTATGTCAATGGTACAGGAGACCCTCAAGCCAATTTACCCATAGCAGTAGGAACACATGAGGCAAAGTACAAAATATATTTAACACTTTCTCCAAGCCCTGATGATACCTTTGAAGTTGGTGAAAGGACATTAAGCATTAAAGTCAATAGAGCCAATATAGTATCTACACAAGAGCATGTGGAAAATAAGAATCCTGATACTGGTTTTTCGTCTAGTGAGATAGTAGGTTTAATCGCAAATAATGTTGGAACTGGTGGATTAACAAAATATTATTATTCAGATGATGAGAAAGCTACTTTTAATGAAATTACTGGGACAATACAAAATGCAACAGGATGTAAAATTCAATTTACTCCCGCTGTAACTCCAGATACTTCAAGAATTAAAATATATTATTTTATCGCTGTTCATGCAACATATGGGGAGACGCAAAATTATGGTGGTACAGAATACAAAGTTGTTGCAGAAAGTAAGATTGCTTATACATCTAAATTAGATCAAAAAACTCCAAGCAATGTCACTCTTACTCCTCTTGGTGCACATCAATGGGGTCAATGGACAAATAGCAATTTTGCTATAAGAGTAACCCTTGACCATGGTGATTCTGGCATAAAGGTTTTATACAAAGAAGGTGCATCTGGTACATATAAAGATGCTAGTGGTTTAGTGGGTGGTAATTTAGGTGGCACCGGAAAAGAGTATGACATTTATATAAATGTGCCACAAAATACATTTTTAGATAAAGATCTTTATTTCAAAATCCAAAGTGGAACAAAGGTTGAGAAAACATTGGATGATGCATATAATGTGAAAGTTGATAAGTCGATACCAACTTGTGTCGTTAGAACAGATATACCAAATAAATGGTATAAAAGTGATGTGCAAGTTTGCTTTAGCCTTAATGAGCTTGGTTCTGGGATTACAACTTCAAATGTTTTTATCACTGGAAGTCATGATGCTGCATCAATTTTGATTGAAAATAACATTTTAAAATTTAACACGACAAATGAAGGCGCTTCGATGCAATATCAAGTTTATGTAAAAGATAATGCAGGTAATGAATCTGCAAAACAGAATTTTACAATTAACATAGATAAAACTGATTTGTCTACAACTATTTCTGCAGATGATTTCGAAGGTTGGTATTATGATGATGGTAATAATCGTGAGGTATATAATCCGGGGGCAGGTAGTACAAAAAATTGGATAAACAAAAATTTGCAATTTGATTTTAATCTTTTAGGTGGTACATCAAAGCTAAAAGTTCAGTATAAAAAAGCTGAAGGCGAATGGATGGATTTCATGACATCTTTTGAAGGTAATCTAGATATTTATACTGGCAAAAATTCATTATCTAAAACCTTCCCTCTAACAACGGCACCTGCTGGTGAAAGTTCTACATACAGCTTTAGAATAATAAATGAAGTTTTTCAATATATGGTAAGCCCATCAGATAAGCTAGGCACTTTTGTAGAGTTTAGCTACGGAAGAATAGATATAGATAAAACACCCTTAAATATATCTCTTCCATCAGGTACAGATGTATGGTCTGCTTCTCCTATTAATATGGAAATGACGGTTGAGCAACCAGAAAATAGTTTGTATAGGTCTGGTATTTTAAATGTTTGGTATGATTTTGGGAAGTTCCCTGACATTGAAGACATAAATACTCCAAAGGCTACGGCTGGTGAAGGTAATAAGTTTACATTTACGGTAACTTCAAGCTTACCGTTATATGTTAAGGCAGTGGATGTTGCTGGCAATATAACTGAAATTAATACTTTAAGCGAACTTAATAAATATAAAGTAGATGGTGTTAATTTTGGCAGTGAAAACATTTCTTTTGAGGGCTATAAAGGTGGAGGTAATCCAAATAACGAATATGATCAAACTGTAGTACCTTCAACAGTATATAATTTTGGACAACATGAATGGAGTAATGAATATGTAAGGTTATTGTTTAGGGTTAATAAAATCCCTGCAAGTGGAATATTTATTTATCAAACCAGTGTTATTTCTAGCGATGTATTGATAGCAAGCATATATGCTCAAGATGAATCTGAAATAGGTGATGTTGATCCAAATTATAACCCAGGTCATTATAATCAAGGAAAAATAGTTGTCAGCAAATATTATATGGATGCTATGAGTATAAATGTAGGTTTTGTTTTAAAAACGGGTGCTGGTTTTGAGTATGTTATTAAAGCAAAAGGCACGGCATATGTAAATATTGATAAAACAAATCCAACTATAATGGAAGTTTCTAAAACTTCTAATGGAGTAAGTTTTGATTTTACCACAAATTGGACATCATCAAATAGCAGAATGGATCTTTCTTTTATCGATGATTTGTCCAAAGTTAATCAAATATATTTGTTTAAGAAAGATGTTACAGCACCAGATACAAGTTTTGTTAATGTAACTAGTGTTGAATTAAAAAATCATGAAACAAATGAAAGTTTAAAATTCATAGATTTTGAAGGATACTATAGTTATAGGATTATGGTTATAGATAAAGCAGGTAACGAAGCTATTAAGGACTTCACTTCTATGATTGATAAATTTGATGCTTTTGAAATCTCTGAATTTGAAAGTGTTATAAAAAAAGAAGGAGAGCCAGATGCGCCTTATGCAGATCGTTGGCTTGAAGAAGATGAATCTATTTCTTTAAAACTTAAGTATGCATATTTAAGCGGAGCGACTGCTTTTGGCCCCAGTGGTCTTTATGTTGATTTTATGCGTCAAGGTTTTGCAAATTATAGTAGAGCTTTGCTTATAAACGGTACCGAACAAAAATTTAATATTGATGAGCCTGCAAAAACATTTGAAATGCTCATTTCAGAAAGTCAAGTGCAGACATATACAAGATTAAGACTAACAACTGGTGCTGGTGTATATAAAGAACTTTCAATTAATATCAAGGCTAAAAAAGATATCGAAGTAGTCAATTTTAATGTCACTGGTAATATCGTAGGTGATACAGTTTCATATACTGGTGCATGGACTAATAAAGATGTAGACATAAAACTTGCTTTGTCTTCAGGTCCTAGTGCTAAAAGTATATATATTGCATTTGCTGATGAATTTGCTGAAGGTTTGAATTGGGTGGAAATAGGAACTATTTCAAGTGCAACACAAAACTTTACATATAGAGCAAATGTAACACAAAATAAGAAGGCATTTTTTAAGTTAGAAAGTCTTCATGTCCCTTCAAAAGCCACATATTATAACACAGGCTTTACAGTTAAAATTGATAAAAATAACATATCTCCACAAATTGTAGGGGTAGTAGATGGAGATGTATCCTATCTTTCTGGTCAATGGACAAATAAGGAAGTCATTTTGAGCTTTTCTAAATCTGAGGGTAGCATAAGTCCAATAACTTCAATTCAAATCAGAGAGGACAATGTTCCAAGCACGTGGACTGATATAAATGACACAAAAACTGTCTCGCTTCCTGCAGCTGGAACTTTAAGACAAAAAAGGTTTAGTATTATAGTGACAAATGCTACAGGAAAACAAGAGGAAAGCACTATATTTAATGTTTGGCAAAGTTTAGTCACTCCTTTCTATCAGTATTCTGTAGCACCTGAATTTGCAAATCAACCAATGGTTGATGGATGGTATTTAACAAGAGCAGCGATAACACTAACAGTTGCCAATCCAGGTAATGTTGATTTTTATAGTGGATACAAATATTATGTGCGTAAAAAAGCTCCAGAGGCTGGTGAATATGGGGAATGGCAACCTATAACTTTAGTGTCTAGCAAGTTTTATATTTCAGATTTAAATGCACAAGGTGCAAAAGGTGGTTCAGACTTTAAGTATAGTATCAAAGTTGAAGCACCAAATGGACTTAACAAAATTTATGAAGATGAACCAGCTTTACATATAAAAATTGATCAAGCAATATATGTTGCAAGCATTACTCAAAGTGTTTCAGGTATTCAAGGGACGGCTTATTCTACACTTACAAATAATGTCTTTAGTGTAAGAAGAGGTGCTAGTGTTCCATTTATTTCTGTAACACCAAAGCCCAATTATTTTTATAAGTCTATTACATATAACTACGGTGATCCAAATGTGGTAAATCAAACTTTTGAAAAGGCCGATGAAGAAAAAGGAACAAAAGAAATAGGCAAGATTGGGACAGACATGACTTTTAAGATTACAGGCGAAGATGTTATTTTAAACATTGAATATTACAGGCTATTGCCTATTTCAATTATAAATCCTGAAAGACACATTCAAGATGGCTCTAATTTGCAGGAAACAAGATTTGAAACAACGGATTTAGATTTTATATCAGTTTTTGGACCGCTAAAATTAGTCGGTGAAACATATGAGGGACCATGCATCAGAATAGAGACTAAATATTTTGATGAAAATGAAAACGACTTATCAGAATTGCCAACAGAAATTGGAAGTTATTATATCAGCTTTGAACATGCTTTTGAAGGAGCTAGTGACTTTATCATAGACTCTGCCAAAAAAGGCATTAAAGTTAATTATTTTGCAGGAAAAGGCACATATGCTTCGCCATATCTCATAAATAATGTCAATGATTTTTATTCTATAGGTTTGTATATGAAATATAAGGAAGACTACGATACATACGATCCATATAATTATTTAAATCCTGTAGGTGGTGCCATAAGGTATAATGCATATTTTAGGCAAACTCAAAATTTGCTTTTCCCAGTTGGACTTTTCCCAGAACTTGGTAAATTTTTAAATGCTGAAGGCACAGATTTAGTTTCAGACGGAAGTGGGGCAAGTTTTGTATTCAAGGGAGTTTATGATGGTGATGGTTTTGAGTTAGGCTATAGAAATGTTTTACTTATTCAGGACGAATCTTATGGTGGCTTTTTTACAGAATTAGATGGAGCTAAAATTAGAAATGTTAGGATAAATTTAAATGTTTCGATATCACAAGATATAATTAATTATGGACATATTGCAGCAAAAGCTAAAGATAGCATGGTTATATATTCTTACGCTATAGGTCAAATCAATATAAATAATGTGGAATCGAATGTTGGTAGTTTAATTGGTTATGCAGAAAGCTCTTTAATAGCAAACAGTGTGGTCGATGTAGTTATAAATAAAGTTTCAGGAACTGGCTCAGTCGGTGGCATTATAGGTAAATCAAAAGATAGTTATATGATAAATACATATTTTGCCGGACAAATATTGGCAGAAAATATTTTAAATCTTGCTGAAGAAGGTGCCACATCTCCTGAAAATTATATAGGTGGCTTAATCGGATATCAAGAGTTTAATATGCCAACTATCATTAAGATTGAAAACTTTATAAGAAAGTTTAGCACAAGTATTAATGGTCAGGTTCAATCTGGACTAAGTACAGGCAATGACTATTCTCTATCAACGGATAAACGTTTAGATTTTAGCGAAAAATCAATTGATGAACTTATGATAGATACAACTCAAATTATAAGATCTTTAGCAAGTTTTAGGAGCAAGAGTGTAGCTGAACTTATTTTATATAGAATTGTACAATTAAAAGAAAGTCTTGAGCTTGTAGGGGATGGAACATCAGGTTCTCCACTAATAATTGATAGTGCAAGTAAATTACATATAGTTTCACTTATACCATGGGCATATTACAGACAAACTAGAAATTTAGATTTAGATTTATACGCTTTAAGTGAATCAGGCGGCGAGTATGCTTCGTTGTTAACGTCTAGTTCATTTGTAGGTGGTTATGATGGTGGTAATTTTACCTTAAATCTAAGCGGTATTCTCACAAGTAAATCCACATATTTAGGGTTATTTAATATTTTGGGAGGAAAGGTTCGCAATTTAACAATCAAAGGCTTAAACCTTAGATCTATTAATACTGGACAAGTTATTATAGGTGGAATAACAGGTTTAATGCTTCCAGGAGCGGAAATTAGTAATGTTCATATTGGTGGTATAATCACAGTAGAGGAAGCTGAAGATGCGATTGCTGGCAGTGTTGTTGGCATAGCAGATAATGGAAAAATTAACAATGTTGTTAGTGCGATTGCGATAAATATTTTAAGTTCAAAAAGGTCTTTGATAGGGGGGCTAGTTGCTGAGGTTAGAGGCGCTACAAATATGAGTTCTATAATATTTACATCTAACCTAAATATAAACTCAACTGTTGCATCAAAATTTGGAAGGTTTATAGGAAGAGGCTTGTCAGGTGCTATAGAGGTAGGAGCAATTAGATTAATTAATGATGATTTGTATGTTAATAACGTTCGGAAAAAAGAAAATAAAGGAACTTTATTTGATAGCGCAGTTCATGAGGAATTTTTGTCATTAACAGAAACTTCAAGAGAGAGAGTGAAAACAACCACTACAATTTTTGCAATAGGTGAATATTCAATGACTATGGAAAGGCATCTTGCGAGAATATCAAATTTCGGATTAACCCAAGGTCTTGGAACTGCTGAAAATCCATATCAAATTAAAAACTATAAAGATCTTTTGGCGATTGCAAATAATATGAATGCTTATTTTGTGTTAGCTAATGATATAACCATTGGAGATTATGATGGAGATGGAGTAATTGATGATAGTTATAATAATGATTTTAATTCTTTGGGTTCCCAAAAGCCGTTTAATGGATACTTAAACGGCAATAATAAAAGGATCAATAATTTAACAGCTCCGTTATTTAATATCAATGCAGGTAGTGTTTTTAATCTCCAACTTGATGTTAACTATGTGCTAGAAACTGATGATGATAACCTAATATTATTTGGAGCAGTTGCTAAAGAAAACTACTCAACAGGCTATATTATTGGTGTCACTGTTTCAGGCATAATAAGTATATTCGCTCCTAATGCTACTGTAGTAGCGGGCTCTATAGTTGGGAAAAATTATGGATTGGAAGTAAAGGCAAATACTGTAAACATTGAGGTTTTGAATATATTTGCAAATCAAACTATTATGGGTGGAATAATGGGTATTGCAACTGAGGATAGAGTTTCACTTTTATTAGCTTCTGCAAATAGATTTGTAACAGTATCATATGCCGTAGCAAACGGTTCATATGTCAGCGCTGGATATTTGATAGGTTTACTTGAAGTGGCTTTAGAAGCACCCCCTGAAGCAGGACCTTTAGATGCAGGCATTATATACAAAAATGGTACGCAACTAGATAATAGGTTATATCGTATCGGTAATTATCCAGCTGAAGAATCACCTTCTTCACCTTAGTTAAATTGGCAAAAGGAGTGTTGACGCATAAATTAATGTTGTAAATGATTGCATAATGTTAGAAAAAGTTTATTTGATGCTATTTTCTATGAGAATGTAGATATTTATGCGTTGTATTTTAAGTTTATGTTGAATTGAAAGTGAAAATATAAAGTCCGTATGGACTTGTCGCGTATAAAATGTTATAAATATATAAAAGATAAAATTTAAGAGTGATACTTATTTGGAATGAAAAACAAAGTTATGACACAATTAAATAACCGAGCAAAACTAACAAAGGCAGTTATTTTTATTTTGCTTTTGTTTGTTATGTTTGTTGCTTTTGCTAGCTTGAATTCAGAAATAAAGGCTGATGCTGCAACACTTCCTGAAAATATTGTTTCAGGTTATAGCGGTGAAAATTTTAGACCAATCAATGGGGGAGCAGGTTCTCAAACATCTATTGTCAATGTTGATCAAACCGTAACTCAACCGATAAGCACTTCAAGTAATATGGGTATATATTTTGCAGGCGGCACTGAAATGGCTCTTGATCAAGAATTTACTGCATCTAAACCAGCTCAAAATTATACATATTTGCTATATGCTAGGTTTAAATTGTCAAATGAAATAATTAGTGCAATGACCGCGGGTAACATAAGCAGCATAAATGTTAGTGCAACTTCAGCTTCTGTTTCGCAACCAAAATTTATTTATAATACTGGAACAATGGGAGTAAAGGCTTTTGCATTAATAATTCCTAAAAACTTGGGGCCTGGTGCTTTGCTCTCTATAATCCAAGGTGCTCAATGTGAGGTATATAATAGTAGCGAAAATACATCTTCAATGACTAAGGGCGCTGTTGCTACGAATACACTCAACCACACATTTAATAGGACTATTGGGTTTAAGGATAAAGGTGAAGTTATTGTTGGGTATGTCTTGCAATTTAGAAAAGTTGCCACAGGTACTTTTGGTATGGCAGGTCAAAATCCGAATTTATTAGCTAGTAGTTTTGGTAGTGCTTCAATTAAAGTAAATTATCAAGCTCCTGTAGTGAAGCTTACAGACTTTTCTGGACCTGAAAAAGAGGCTGGTTTGGAATATAATATTTCAGGGTTATCTGACGCTCAAAAAGCAAATTTATTAGGAGCAGGACATGCTATGGGTTTTGGCTCATCTTTTAATATCGGTGTAAAAACGAATTGGCAGTCAAGTATGGATACATCTTTTATGATCTTTGATAAATTTACTCGGTCATATGTTGCAGCAAATCCAGGAGACTCTTTTCAAACAGGAGATGGAAATACCCTAAACCCCGCATATCATCAAGGCTTAACTTTGATTTCTTTCTCACCATCAAATACGACTGCTGGAACTCATACATATGGTTCAGATACTGTAGAGATTAGTATTACTTGGTCAGAATGGCAGGGAATGCCTCCGCCACACTCCTCTCAAAAAAACTTGTTTTTATATAAACAAGATGAGCTAAACAATTTTGTTTCTGTCCCTCAAGGCCCTGCAGTTAAGGTATGGGAAAATGGCAAATTTAAAAAAATTGTTGCAGGAAATGTCGAATTTGGAGATCCGGATAAATCATATATATACAAGTTAGATGCTACTCCATTCGATACTACACCTTCACCAACTGGTGCAACAGTCAATGAGCCTAGTGAAGTAGGGCAATATAGGTTATTAAGTCAAATACGTTATAGAACTACAAGTGCACAGTTACTTAGTTCTAACATGTTGTTGAATTTTCAAATTACTCCAGTTTCTTTGGCAAGTGGTCAATTCGATGATGAATCTTTGAGTTCATTTGTATATGAATATAATGGAAGGCAACATAAACCAGATCCAGCAGAACTGTATTTCGATTTTTATGATGGTAATAGACCTACTAGCGATCAAACTAGAAGTTATAAACTCACTAGAGGTACTGATTATTTAGCATCCTCATATTTATATTCAAACAATGTTAATGCTTATTATATTGGAAACCCTCAGCCATCATTGAGGGTATCTGGGACTAAGAATTTCACAGCAAATGCTTTGACTTACTTCAACATTAATTGCTTGCAAATAAGTGGTGGAAGCGATGATATTTTAGAGCAAGTAGGTGAAAGAGCGGGAGAAACTGGAAGTAAAAAAGTTGCCACTGAAATTGCGGCATTTCATAATACTCAAATGTATGATAGAGATGTTTCAGGGGGTCTTTATGGTCTTGGTGATTTCCCTAGACCAAATGTTTCATACTTACGACTTGGTTGGAGCAATTACTCGATTACAAGTGGTGCTGGTGTAATGAATCAAAGATTTTTCTTGATAGAAAATGATCAGTATAATGAGGATAGAGTAAGCTCCCCATTTTCAACTGGAGCGACATACAGTGGCGTTTCTTATGATGCCTATAGAGAGCTAAGTGCTGCTTTAGAAAATGATTCAACAAATCCAGAGACGGCTTCTAACTGGGCAGTAGCGGCAAGATATAAAATTGATTATAACTCTTACAAATGGTATCAAGATGGTGTTAATAAAAAGATTTATGGAACTTTTCAAATCGAAATAGCGGCAAATCAAAATCTTTCAGGGCAATTTACAGTTAAATATGAGATAATTCCTAGAAATTTAAATACCGCTACGGCTGAGATTTCAAAATATACAACAATGGCCAAAATATTTAACCCAAATCAACAGCCTCAAATAGTGATTCCAACGGAAATAAAGGTTTATGATGTGGTAAAAGCTTGGTTGCCTATTTATGAGAATGAAGAACTTATAAGGTATCAGCCTGTAGATGAAATAAGAGTATACACATTTGCTAAAAACTCCCATACCCCAAGCGGGACGTTATATGATGGTTTTTTTGAAGACACTTCTGCATCATATACTTTAGGTACGAATATACATGTTAAGGATAACTTAACTTATATCCAAAGAAATCTTCTTGAATACCCAGATCTTACATCTTGGACTAAAAATTCACTTCCATATCCAAGCACTCCTGGAAATTACATGATTTTTCAAGTTAATTCAAATGCAAGTTTATCAGACGAAAAATATAACTACATGTTTAGGGGACAGATACGCTTAGGGTTTGATATATCGCCTAAAGCTTTTTCTACTTCAACAAAAGTAGGAACTCAAGGCTCTAATCCACTTATACCATCTGATGTAATTTACAATGGAGCACAACTTGAAATTCCAAATGTAACAGTGACAGATGACGGTTATACTTTATCTCCTGGTGTCGATTATCAAATTTCATATTCAAACAATCAAGAGGTTAGCTTTGATGAAGATGGCTATGTTACATCTGGTGCTGTTGTGACAGTTACTGGTATTGGTAACTATTCTAGTTACATAAGTGAAAACTTTAAGGTGCTAAGGAGACAAGTAAACGATGATATCATCGCATCAATTTATTTACCTTCAGAAGAATATACTGGGAATAAAATAATTCCAGAAGTTGATGAGTTTAGTATAACTTTTATATCAAGCACTATACCAAGGATGTCAGGCTATCCTTATGACAATACTGCTCCTTTGCAGTCAAAAACTTTTACCATTTCAAATATTATTAGACCGTCAGATCCAGAAGATCCCGATTATGATGAGAATTGGCCAAATGGTAATCCAAGGGCACAATTTGAAATATTAGAAGGCGATGAAAATACTGGCACAAATATGGAAGCTGGTACGGAAGGTAACTGGATAAAAATTAGAATAATTTCCGGAAATTTTGTTGGAACAGTAAAAGCGGTTTTTGAAATATTGCCAATGGATATTTCAAGTCCAGATGTTCAAATTATTGGAAAGACTTATTGGTCTACTATGGGAGCATATAAAGATTCGGTCACATATATAGGTTCTCAGATATATGATCTTTCAATAGTGGCAAATCATCCAGTTGATGCAAATAATACGATAAAAGTAGTTACTCCAGCTAAAACTTTAGTACTTGGCTCAGAGGCTACACCTTGTGACTATTATATAACTGGTTGGGGAACAAATATTAATGCTGGAGATGGATTAAAAAGAGATGCAAATGGTCTTTTAATCCAAAAAGAAGATGAAAACGGCGATCCCATGTTTGATTTCTTGGGGGATCCAGTTTATGAAGAAGAACCAAATACTGGTGGTAGGTTGACAATACATGGAAAAGGTAATTACACGGGACAATATGTGCTTAAATTTACAATCTTACCTAGAGATATTAACAAGACATCAGAATACCAAGTCACAATAGATCAAACTCCTACGGCGGGCTATACAGGAACTGGATATAGGTATACTGGATTGGCGATAAACCCTGCAGTTTTAGAAGTGAAAAACATGGTTTTTGAAGGAAGCCCAGTATTGGTTGAAGGAACAGACTATCAAGTTAACTATTTAAATTTTGCCCCAGATCCACATGAGAATGGTTATAATGTCTCAGTTTTAAAAGGCGGTAAAATTACAATTGAAGGAAAAGGCAATTACACTGGAAACTATATACGCACATTCAATATAGTTCCTGCAGAGCAAACCGTTAATTTGTTGCTTTCACCATCAAGTGATAATCCCAGCTTAAAAGTTGAAACAAAGGCTCCGGCAAGAGCTGATTTTGAAATTAATGCTTTTTCTCCAGGACATATAATAGTCAAAGGAAAGACAAATGCAATATACCCTACGCCTAGAAAAGTTAGATTTAGAGTGGTTAATCCACAAACAGGGGCTGCTAGTGATTTAGCTTTAAATCAAAATATAGTATATCAAAGTGTAGTTTTAGAAGATGGCTATGCTATTACAACTGCTAAAATTTCATTTGTATCAAATAAATATGGAGTTATTAGAATAATTGCAGAACAATATGATGCTGCAGGAATTATAACTGAAAGGCAACAAGATGGCTTGGTTGGAGGTCTACCGTACTACATGTATGGAAATTATAAAACTATATCTCAAGCTGCAGGTTCAACGGTTGAGTCTAAAAGAGTTTACCTAAAGCGTCAAGACAGTGCTAATCAATTAGTCAATTTAGAGAAAACATACGGTGATCCGAATTTTAATGTTCTCCCAAATTTGGCATCACAAGCATATGGAAACGATAATTTTAATATTGCAATATCAAATACAGCTATATTAGATTTTGAAAGTTTTGTAGCTGGGTCTAACACGTATTATTTTAAAATATTGAATGCTGGAACAGTTACCATTACGATGTCTCATGATGGTTTTGTGCATCCAGAGCAAATTGATAGGGCCTATGTAAGTTTTGAAAAGGAAGTTACATATAACATTAAAAAACGAGATTTATTTGTAATGTTTGGTGGTTTTTATAGAGAAGGTGATACGACACAAGAAATATACCATTCACTAGAATATGGATTTTTCCGAGGAGATAATGGTATTTATTACACAAACACTCTAGTTCGGCTCCATCCTTTATTTACCTATAAGACAATGGTTTATGGTCCTTCTGGAGCTCAAATAGTAGATGGCTTAGCTTATCCTAATCGCATAGATAAAGATGAGCCTACAGATGTCTTCTCATCTGGGTTATCGTTTACTATTGCTGATGAAATGCCAGGGGTTGGCTCGATTTCAATTCCCATGATACTCAGTGATGCTCAACAAGGAGATAAATACGCAAACTACAACATTTTAAACGGGCTAGTAGCTGGTAGCCCAGCTCCAGAAGGTTATCAATTTGGGCAAATACAAATTACCAAAAAAACCTTAACACCTTATGTGGTATTAAGTGTTGGAGAAATAGAGGTTAGTCAGCTTGAAAAAACTTATGGTGAAGAAAATCCAAGTCTCAAATATAGGATAGAATATAGAGGTTTTGTTGGAAGTGACAACAAGAGTGTCGTAGATCAACATCCAATTATAAACTATGCATATAGAACTTTAGGTTCTGCAGGACCTAATACTGCTATAAATCCACATATATCGGTAAATTCTCCCTCATATGCTGGCGCCACTCAATATTTGGTTGGTCAATTTGCTGATGTAGGCACATATTTAGTAAATCTTACTGAAGGTGATGCAGTAAATTATGTAATTCCTAAAATAACTATTCCTCTTGTAATCTCAAAAGCAAGTGTTCAAATTACTTTTGGAAATACAGTTGGTTCTGACAAGTATATAATGGAGCATGTTTATACTGGAAAAGAAATTGATTTATCAAAACAAGAATATTTTAATTTAGCTTGTATAGAAGTTTCAGGATTAGAGGGAGGGAGCGTTCCAATTGATGCTGGTGTATCAGGAAAATTCTCATTTAGGTATGTGCATTATGGCAGTGGTGGAACAAAGCTTTTGAGAGCTCCTGACGACGCCGGCAGGCATAAAGTCGAGATTACATTTACGGCAGATATTAATGATAACTATAAAACTACGACTGAAGAAATGCCTTCAATAGATGACTATTTTATCCTTGAAATAACAAAAGTTGCACCAAGAATAGAAATGGGCAGTGTCGAAGTGCAATACAAAGAAGGTCCGCTAGATTTAGCAGATTTAGGTATTGGTGCTCAAGTTTTTGGTATAGATGAAGGTTCAATGCCCAATCCTGAAATAATTAGAAAAGCGGATTACCAGTTTAAGGTAGCAGGAAGTGCTCCTAGTTCATATACTTCAATATGGCCAACATCAATGAATAGATATGATGTAAAAATTACATATACAGCAGATTCAACTAGTAATTATACAAGTTTGGTGCAAGAATTTTTAGACATTTTGGAAATAACACCAAAAGATGTTTATATAGAGGCCACTTCTAAGGTATATACATATAGGTCTCAAGCTTGGGCATACCCAGTTGGAGATATAACAGGATATACATCAAGTGAGAAACTAGGAACATTAGAGGCAAATGACATAAGCATCGCATATAAAAAAGGCGATGTAAGTGTAGATCACCCTATAAATGTGGGAGTTTATGATGTTATAGTTACATTTGACCCATCAGATTCAAACTATCGTGAAACAACAAGAACTTTCTTGGGCTTACTAACGATAGAGCAATATGATTTATATGATGATAATAAAGATGAGGCTTTGCTAGCTGCATCAACCACCTCGCCAAGAATAGTAAATTATGATGGTTATTCGAAAGCTTTTCTTTCAACAGAAATTAGGTTGCTAAAACCAAATACTCACCAACCACCCCTCGAATGTGAGTATATTGCACAATATATTCCTGTGGGTTCTGCAACTCCTGTGGTGCCTAAAAATGCTGGAACATATAAACTTGTCATAAAATATGTTCCTACAAATGATAATTACAAAATGAGCCAAGATATCATATATGATGATGTCTTAATAATAAATAGGGTAAATCCAACAGTTTCTACTTATGAAACAAAACAAACTCCATTTACTGGAAGTGGTATAGGGGTTACAGTTAATCTTGTAGGCAAAAATTATACGGAAAATGGAATCGTGAAGACAGATTCTTTGCCTGGAAATATCATTTTATACTATAAAGGGGTTGGGGCACCTTCAAGCGATTATGCAAGAACTCTACCAATATATCCGGGTACCTATGATGTCAAAGTGACATATACTCAAGAAGCTGTGGATAATTACAATGATTTTGAGCATGAAATTGGAAGCGCATTGATTATTGAAAAAGTTCAACCAACACTTCAATTAAGAGTCGAAGGATTTGCTGGTTCAACGATTACAATTGCTTATGAAGACTGTGAAAATGTTCATCAAATTATTAAAGTTGTTGCAATTGGTAGAGGCCAAAATCCTCCACTTGTAGATAATAATCAAGGACCTGGCAAAGCCATAAGTATACAATATAAAAAAGCGGGTGGTGTTATTGTCACAGATCCAGAAGAAAGTGGTGAGTATGAAGTCTTTGCTTCTTACCAAGCACCTATTTTGCCCGAACCTGAGACAATATATACGAATGTATCTTTGGTAAAGGTGGGAAGATTAATTATACGAAATGTAAGACCTATTTTGAACTTAGAAGGTTTATCTGAAGATATTACATGTATTACATATACATATACTGGGATAGAGGTTCCTTCAAGTGTTGCTGTTATTACAAATCTTGAAGGGAGAGAGGCAAAAGGAACGATAGTATATAGATATAGAAAATCGACAGAAATTGAATATAAATTACAACGTCCAATTGCAGCTGGCGAATATGATGTTCAAGTTGAATATAGAGAAAAACAAGGAGATGACAACTTCTCATCTTACACAAAAGTGTTTAATAAGGCTATAAAAATTCAAGCGCTAGATATTGAGGTTGAAGCATTGTATGGACAAGGAAAGACCTTTGATGGTGTTAGAGCTGACGATAAATCTTTGCTATACTACTATTCATATGAAAAAGAGGGAGCTAAAATATTTGGTTATTCTGATGCGAGAAATGCTAAGGGTGACAAGTATGATTTATCGAATTCATTGTATTATACAGAAAATGGTTTTGCTTATACAATAGACACTGCTTCAAAAATGGTCTTCCCAGATTTTAAAGCATTTAAGGTAGATGCCACAAAATATAGTTTCTTCTATGTTTCTAATGGTGTGGGGATAAATGATTTTGTAAGTGTAGGTAACGAAGAAACAGTGTATCAAGCATATGCTCAAAACTCCAGGAGATTATTTACTGTAGATACAATAAATATGCTAGCCTATACGCAAAATGAAGTAGTAGATTATTATGCAATTAGTCAAATAAATGATGGCTATTTCTTTAGTATATTGAATAACAGCGGATACACTTATACTATTAGAATTAATCCAGCAAATATAAGCCAAAATGGAGACTATAAAGTAGTTATTGATGGTTCACAAAGAACATTTAAAGTTAATTTGGATCAAATGATTGTGCAAACTCAAAACTTGCAAACAACATATCAAATATTTACAACAGCAGGAGAGATAAGAAAGCCTATCGATGGTGGCAATGGGGCATATGAAACTTTGTATTTCAATTATAACGATTTAGTTAAAGGTGTTAGTAAAACTCCATTGTTTATGCTATTTGCATCAGATGGATTTATATATAATGTTTTACCAAATTCTAATAAAACAAAGAGAATGTTTAGATTAAATGTTGAAACTTTAGTATTCACCGCAGATGATTTAATCACACGTACATTTAATGTTTCAGAATTAGAAAATGTTTATGGTCAAAATATATATAAAACTATAATCGGCGGAAAGACTTATGTTATAGATTTAGCTAGATCTTTTGCAAGGCTTGATAATACTCAAAAATATACAGTTTATAACGAGCATGAAATTATTATATCAGACATTGGATATGTTCAAATAGCAAACCTTGTGCAACTTCCGTATCCATCATTATATACCTATAATCATACATATGAAGATGCTGGAGGTATTGAGATAAGTACTGTTTACATAATAAATACTGCAAATAGAAATGTTTATCTCATGAATGAAGTAGGTGTATTAAATACAGCAACTAATACAATAGAATTTGAAGATGATACAGAAAATATAGAAGTTGACTTTAAGAAAATAGTATATAAGTTATTCCGTGGTTCAACACCAGTAGATGAAGACATAGTATACAATAAAAAGCTTTATGTTAAATCACCAGGTCTATTAAATGTTAGTGATAAATTCTATTTAGGTGGAATATATGTAAGTCAATATAATGTAGGAATTCATAATATAAATATTGCTGGAATACAGGCAGGCCCTAATTATAGTGTTACAGCTACATCGCAAACTAAATATAACATAGATAAAGCAGTTGTATTTGTGATTTTCCATGCAGATGAGTATTTAGTATATGATAGTAGGATAAAATTAGTTGATTTTGAATATTTAGGCACCGTAGCTACTGACCAAATAGTAGGTTCCAACTCAACTATTTCTTTTGAAGGAGATAGGATAAATGCGACACTAGACAGTGGTAACGGATTTAGATTGCTTATTAATTTAAATCATCCTAACTATTACATTATGGTAAATAGTAGTCCTTGGTATAGAATTGAAAAAGCTACGCTTCCAGTATATACACAAGCTGAAAAAGTTGTAACTTATACAGGGGAAGGATATTTGCTAAATGTAACTGGGCTTGATTCAACTTATACATTTAGTTATGAAGGATATGAAGGGGTTCCATTATTTACTGAACCTGGCAAATATATGGTTGAGGCTGTTATTTCTAAATTAAATCATAAAGAGCAAAGACTAGTTATTGAAATGACTATTAAAAAGGCCTTATTTGACATTGAGCCAGACCCAATTACTCAAACATTGTTTTTCGGTGCAAACATGCCAACACTTACCGCAAGTACAGATTTAGGAACATTTAAATTCGTCGATGGTTTGGTTTTAGACCCACGTGTTGAAGAATATGAATGGGTATTTGTGCCAGCAGATAGTGATTTATTCTATTCTAGATATGAAGGGTTAGCTGAAAATAATTATATAGTGAAAGGCACAATGAATTTAAATGTCCAAAAATCTCCAGCAAAAATAACACTCAAAGGACCGTTAACTCAAAATCTAAATAAACCAATTTCTATTATCCCTGAAATAGAGGGAAGAATGGTTGGTTCTGATGATATAATTATCAAATATTATTCTTCAAGCGGTGAGATGTTTGATAAGATGCCTACAAAAGCAGGAAAATATACAATGGTAGTTCAGTATTTAGGTGACGAGACACACGAAGCAACAGAATATCGAGCTGAGTTATTAATCAAAGAAGATGCAAAGCTTAATTGGATATGGATAACTCTTGGTTCAGTAGTTGGTTTAGGTGCACTGTCTTCTGTATTTTTCTTAATTCGCAAGAAGAAAAAATACAAATAGATCTTTGAAATAGAAGATATGTTATATATTGGGCTTTAAAAAAGATGTTAAACAGTAACATCTTTTTTGTTAGTTATAAAACTTTGTTCTCTTTTAGTAAAGAAGGTTTGATATATATTCTTTTAATTTTTCTCCGTATATTAAAAGTCCCATTTCTATATTTGCTTCTAGAAAACCAAACTTGTCTCCAAGATCGAATCTTCTTCCTTCAAATTCATAAGCAAAAACTCCCTCAGTGTCAATTAATTGCGCAATAGCATTTGTTAAATAAATTTCTCCTTTTTGTAAAGGAGTATTTTTTAGTTCTTTAAAAATGTTGGGCGTTAACACAAATCTCCCCAAAGAGCAAAGTGTAGATTTAATTTCTTTAATTGATGGTTTTTCAACAAGTCTTTTGATCTTAGTATATCTTCCATCAGTAGGACCTTCTATAACACCGTATTTGATAGCTTCATGCTTTGGTCTATGCTGTACGCCTAAAATTGTTTTGCCAGTTTTTTGATATGCTTCAACTAGTTGTTTGGAAACAGGATTAGTAGGGTTATATATAACATCATCACCGAATAAAACAACAAAAGGTTCATTGTTTGCAAATTCTTCAGCAACAAGTATAGCTCCACCATTTCCATTTAAATTCTTTTGATATGCGAAAGAAATTTTTGCTTTTTTTAGTAAAGCATTTAATTCTTGTAGATTTTCATTAGCAACGGCACTTTCATATGTTATATTAGGATCAAAATATTTTTTTATGCATTCCTTACCTTCATTTATTATTATTAAGATATCATCTAAGCCACTTTCTACAGCCTCTTCAACAATATAATGAATAGCAGGCTTTACTGCGACATTGAGCATTTCTTTTGGCACGCCTTTAGTTATTGGTAAAAACCTAGTTCCAAATCCAGCTGCGGGGATTACTGCTTTTTTTACTTTCATAGTTTACTTCCTTATCTTTGATATATTAATTATAGACTAAATATATGCTTTTTTCTAGCCAATAGATAAGGGAGCCTTTGTTTCAAGCCTATCTACTAATTCCCAAGTGTTATGTTAATTCCCAAGGCTATCACTTGCAAAATTCAATTGTGCTTAACATTAGACTTAACAACTCTTAAGCTTCTCACTTGTAAAATTCAGTTGCATTTAACATTAGACTTAACAATTTCTAAACCTCTCACTTGCAAAATTCAATTATACTTAACATTAGATTTAACACAGGTCTTCTCATTTGAAAAATCTTTTTAATTGCTAGCATATTCTTTGTGTGTTAGAATATTTCAAGGAGCTTAAATAGCACTTAATATCACTTTTAACGAGGTTTTTATGAATCCATTATTATCAGTTGTATCTCAATTTAAAATAGAAGGGAAACCGTTTTTTGCAGAGCCATATGGACACGGACATATAAATAGAACATATTTAGTGAAGTGCCAAACAGAAAAGGGTGAAATTAAATATATTCTTCAGCAAATTAACCATAATGTATTTAAAAATGTTAAAAATCTTATGGAAAATATTGTAGCAGTTACCAATCAAATAGTAAAAAAAATGACAGATTTTGGTGAAGATACCACGGAAGCATTGAAAGTTATTAAAACAAAAGAAGGTAAAGCATTTTTACAAGACAAAGGAGAGTCTTATAAGCTACTTAACTCTGGAAATTATCCTGGCTTTAATTGTATAAAAGGAGACGATGGGCATTTTTATAGGTTATATAATTTTATCAAAAGTGGAATTAGTATTGAAACCAAAGCAACGGCAAAACAATTTCGTTCATCGGCTTTAGGTTTTGCGAAATTTCAAAAATATTTAGATGGTTTTGATGCTTCAGTTTTACATGAATCAATCCCAAATTTTCATAACACCGTAATTAGATTTAAAAACTTTGAAAAAGCAATTTGTGAAGATGTTGCAAATCGAGCGAAGGATGTAAAAGATGACATCGAAAAATATAAATCTAGGAAAAAATATGCAAATAGAGTGGTAGATTTACTAGAAAGTGGCAAAATACCAACTAGAGTTACACATAACGATACAAAGTTAAATAATGTATTAATAAATTTAGAAACATTAGACCCAATTGCAGTAATCGATTTAGATACAGTTATGCCAGGGAGTCTTTTATATGACTTTGGCGATTCCATAAGATCCGGCGCTACAACGGGTGCAGAAGATGAGAAAGACTTAAGTAAGGTTAATTTCTCTATAGAACTATTTGAAGCATATGTTGATGGTTTTATGAGTCAATTAGCAAATAGATTAACAGATAAAGAAATTGAATTATTGGCTTTTAGTGCAATTTTAATGACTTATGAGTGTGGTCTTAGGTTTTTAACAGATCATTTGCAAAACGACATATATTTTAGAGTACATAGAGAAAACCATAATATAGATAGAGCAAGAACACAAATGAAACTTGTAGAAGACATGGAAAAAGTTTTGCCCACAATGAATGAGATTGTTTATAAATATAAAAAGCTATATTCAAAATAGAAAATACTCTAACTTGACATTGTCATATGTTAGTGATATTTTTAAATTAACAGAACTGATGGCTGGTTCTTTTCCTGTGTAGGAGATCCCAGATAGACTAGGTTCTGTTTTTATTTAATCTTGTTTCAAGTGATAACAAATAGTTATATATCTCTTTATTTTTCATATATAAAAACGGTATAATATATTTACACCACAAAAAAAGAGAAAATTTATGGTATTACAAAAATACAAAGAATGGACTGCTCTTAAAGAGAATATAACTGGAGGAGAGCCATTAAATCAGACCTTATTTAAAATGAATATTAAAGATGATACTTTTATATTTAATTTTAAGGTTTATGACAATAATGTTTTTGCATTTGGAAAAAAACATAACGATAATTTGTATAAAGGTGATATTATAGAGATAATATTAACTCTTGGTTCAAAAAATGAATATCTAGAAATCGAAGTGAATCCTGAAAATTTAAGATATACCGTAATTGTAAAAAATATAGATAAAAAATTAGACATAAAAAAGATTAATTTCCCATTGATTTCTGAAGTGACAAAAACATCGTTTGGATGGGAATCAGAGATTAAAATTAGGCTAAAAAATTTATATAAAATCGGATTTAGCAATGAGTCATACTTTGCAATATATAGACAGGATTTTCAAGATTCATTAAATCTATATGCGTTAAATCCAACATATACTCTAAGCTTTCATGAGGTAGATAGGTTTCTAAAATTGATATAGAAAAGAGATAAAATTATTAATAATATATGGGTTTGGGATACAAAAGAATTAAAAATTGAAACCTATTATATTAGGAGGAGGATAAATTGAAAATATTAGTTACAGGTGGAGCAGGATACATCGCTAGTCATACAAATGTCGTTTTGTTAGAACAAGGACATGAGGTTGTTGCAATAGATAATTTTTCAAACAGCAATATTGAATCTATAAAAAATGTCGAAAAAATAACTGGCAAAAAAATAAAATTTTATGAGGGTGATGTGGTTTGTCAAAAAACATTACATAAGGTTTTTACTGAAAATCAAATAGATGCAGTAATACATTTTGCCGGGTTAAAAGCTGTTGGAGAAAGTGTAGAAAAACCACTTTTATATTATAGAAACAATTTGATAAGCACATTAAATTTGTTAAATGTTATGGAAGAATTTGGCGTACATAAATTGATATTTTCATCTTCAGCAACTGTCTATGGAACACCAGAGCGGTTACCACTTGATGAAGAGTGTGCTTTGTCTACAACCAATCCTTACGGTGCAACAAAGCTAGTGATTGAAGATATGTTAAGAGATATTAGCAAATCAAATGAAAAATGGCATTTTGTGCTTTTAAGATATTTTAATCCAGTTGGAGCTCATAGTAGCGGTCTTATTGGAGAAGATCCTAAAGGTATACCCAATAATTTGATGCCATATGTTGCAAAAGTTGCAGCTCGGGAACTTCCTTTTTTGAAGGTTTATGGCAATGATTATGATACACCCGATGGCACTGGAGTAAGAGATTATATTCATGTTGTAGATTTAGCAAAAGGTCATGTAGCAGCTTTAGAGTATATAGATAAAGCTGGTGCGGAAGCAATTAATTTGGGTACAGGTCAAGGATATAGTGTGCTTGATATGGTAAAAGCTTTTGAAAAAGCTTCGGGAAAGTCTGTGCCATATCAAATAAGAGAAAGAAGAGCAGGTGATATTGCTAGTTGTTATGCCTCACCCGCAAAGGCAAAAAAATTGCTAAATTGGGAAGCGAAGCTTACTTTAGAAGATATGTGTAAAGATCTTTGGAATTTCCAAATTAATAAGAAATAGTTGTTTAAATAATACAATAGGAAAGAGGATTTAAAAATATTCTAACCTCATAAAGTTGGACCAATACCAGAAATGATTGATGTGCATTTCTGGTATTTTATTTAGCTATTAATTCCCTTAGGGGATTCGCGGTTGCGGTTGATTTCAAGTTTCTACATTCAACTAGACTTAGATATCCAAGTTTCTTTTTGTTAAATAAATCCAACTGTGCCAGCTGCAATCAATGATACAAGTCCTAAAATTAAGAAAAATACGATTTGTGCTAAAAGATAAATAATAAGCGAATATCTACCAGGAATTGTTAGTGGTGCAAATATTTTTTGATTAACTTTTGGAAGAAGACTTTTCTTTTTGTAATATAGAAGTTGCGTGAGAGAAGCACCTATAAAGAAAAAACCCAAGAATGGCAGTAGTGGGAAATAGTCATTTGTAAAGCCCACCCAGTTACTCGAAAATACGAAAAATCCAGCAACATTATTTTTATGTGCAGGGAAAATATCATATTTTTGGAATAATGTTGTATTGTAGAAACTATTTAAAATTAAAAGAATTATTGCAAATAGCGCATATACAGCAAATTTTATCCATTTAGCATATGATTTGTTTTTTAAAATTAAATTTAAGATTGCATCAATTCCGCCACAAATTAATATGCAAAAACCAAGACAATGTAAAACTCCCATAGTGATAAGCAAGCCATCCGTTTGAAAAGCTAATTCTGCTAAATAAGTTAAAAGTGTTACTATATAAGCAACGCCTAAAAGCTTTACTCCTCTTATAATATTATTTCTTGAAAATATTATGCAAAGTCCAGACACAAAGAAAAAGATAAAGACAAAAATAGGTCTAGCATAAAGTCTTAAAGAGCTATAGAAATAAGACGAGGCAAAATCTGAAAAACTAATAAGACCTTGATGTCCTGATTCAATAAATGTCGCTGAAAAGACAAAGGCAGCATCAAACATTAGGTGGTCCCATAATACAAGCAGTATTGCAAGACCTCTAAGAGCATCTATTTCCCATGCTCTGTTTTTAATTTTCTCGATTCGTTTTTGTCGCTTTTGCTCTTTTTGTTCTGCTGTAAGCTTCATTTTATCTAATTTTTCTAAATCAGTTGTTTTGTTTAAGGAAATTTATATTTTATCTAATTTCATTTTTCTTAGGTTAGTTATTTTGAATTTAAGAAAAGTTGCGTTTATATTCTACTCGATCTTTAACCGCTTTCCCATCTTTCATTTTATAAACTTCAAACCTATCTTCATACTCGTGAATTAAGGTGTTGCTTTCAACTTTAGAAAGATATATTTTAGGTTCTTCTTTATTTGTGGAATGCGGTTTTGTATATCCACTTTCAGGATTAATGCGATTATAATTATTTAAGTTTGTATTTTGTTGTTGATAGTATGAATTATTTTGATTTAGATTGTGTGTTTCGGGTTGATATGGAATATGCGAATAGGGCATATTAATTGTATTATCATATGGAATTGACTGGGGTGGCCTTTGCATATTGGGATTAAAGGGCATTTCCTGGGGTGGCCTTTGCATATTGGGATTAAAAGGCATTTCTTGAGGTGGCATATGCATATTGGGATTAAAAGGCATTTCCTGAGGTGTTGGCATATTAACAATTGGTGTATATACCACTTTTCCATTTTGTACAGTTGCTACATATATAGGTGAATTTATATTAGGTTCTTCAAAATTAGATTCAATAGGATTCTTTAAATTATCATCTGAAAATACGGCTTCACTTTTTGCTTTCTTGCTAATTTTTTTGATTTTTCTTTTTTCTTTTCTTGAAAGTTTTGAAGGATAATTATCAAATGGTGCAGGTGGACTATCAAAGCCAATATTCTCTGGTTCTTTTGTATTGTAATCGTATGTTGATCTTTTTTCTTTGTTTCTCTCTTTTTTTACTTCTTGCTTTTCTTGTTTTTTTAATTCTCTTTTTTGTTTTCTTCTTTTACTTGGTGCAAATATATTTTTAAATGTAATAAGAATTGCAATGAGGACAGTGACCCCAAAACCAGCCTTAAAAAGCATTGATTCCATTGAACTACCTAAAGGATCTAAAGTGCCCGTTAGCCGTAAAATAAGACCAGCAAGAGCATAAATGCCAGGAATCCATAATCCTGTAAAAACCAAAATATTTACAATAGCTTTAAAAATTATACCAATAGCTTTAACAATTCCTCGCAAAATTGAGCCTCCTAAAATACCCGCTAAACAACCGCCTGCTCTTGCCATTTTTTCCTCATTAATCTTATTCTAATTTACACATATAGTATACCACACTTGGAATATAAAATTTTATATGGCTTTTAATCTTATAAAAAAGGTTATAAAGTTTTGAAATAACTATAGTATAGTGGATTTGTATTTCAATTGATGTTAAAAGCGGCTTTTCTTTCAATCCATTTGTGTTTTTAAATTATAAAACTATCCTAACCCCACAAAGTTGGACTAACAATCTAACTTAGGAGGTCAGTTTTTATAGGTTTTTATTAATTGTATTTATTTTATTTTATCAAGACCGCCAAGATATTTTCTTAAAACTTCTGGAATAGTTACAGAGCCATCTTCATTTTGAAATTGTTCAACTATTGCAGGGATTAATCTACTTGTTGCAAGTCCACTGCCATTTAGAGTATGCACAAAATCTGGCTTGCCAGTTTCGCTATTTCTATATCTTGTCATATTACGTCTAGCTTGATAATCATTTGCATTAGAAACTGAACTAACTTCTTTATATATGCCCATACTTGGAATCCAAACTTCAACATCATATGTTCTTGCCATTGAAGCAGAGCAATCACCAGCGGCTAGTTTGCTGACCCTAAAGTGCAATCCTAATCTTTCAACTAACGTGCTTGCTTTGTTTACAAGCTCTTCAAAAGCTTCTTTTGAATTGCTTGGATTTGCTATTTGCACCATTTCGACCTTATTAAACTGATGTCCTCTTATCATTCCACGCTCTTCACTTCCATAGCTACCAGCTTCTTTTCTATAACACGGCGTATAGGCAAATAGTTTTATAGGTAATTTGTTTTCTTCAATTATTTCATTTGCATACATGTTTACTAAAGCTGTTTCAGCCGTTGGAAGCATAAATGAACCCTTTGTTCTATCTTCATTTTCTAGCCAATAAACATCATCTTGAAATTTAGGAAATTGTCCTGCTCCAAAGCCAGCTGCATAGTTTAGCATATGTGGTGGAAGAACAAATTCATATCCATCGTTTAGGTGTGTATCGATAAAGTAATTTAATAAGGCCCATTCAAGTCTTGCACCAAGACCTTTATAAATCCAAAAACCAGCACCACCAAGTTTAACCCCTCTTTCATAGTCTATAAGTCCAAGATCGACACATATGTCATAATGATTTTTGGCTTTAAAGTTAAATTCCGGTTTTTTACCAATCATTTTTATAACTTCATTATTTTCTTTTTCGCCAGATACGAGATCTTCATCAGGCATATTTGGTAATGCTGCCAAGAAATCTTTAATTTGGGTATCCAAAATATTAAGTTCTGTATCAAGTTTTGCTATCTCTTCACCAAGTTCTCTCATTTCTATAAAGATTGGTTCGACGTTTTTACCTTCTTTTTTAAGCTTAGGAATAGAGGCAGAGACCAAGTTTCTTTTAGCTTTTAGGTTATCAACTTGACTTTGTAAAGCTCTACGTTTTGCATCGTTTTCTAGGAGGGTATCAAAGTTTCCTTGCCATCCCTTTTTGCTCAAAGCAGCTTGAACAAACTCTGGGTTAGTTCTAATTAAATTAATGTTTAGCATATATTTCTCTCTAATAATGTTTTGGAATTTAACTCTTTGGGTTAGAACATTATTTTATTTGATTTTAATTTGCAGTTTGATTGTTTAGCAATGAGTTTTACTTAAATAATCGTAGATGAAATCTTCTATGTCTCCATCCATAACTGCATTTACATTTGAATTTTCATAGTTAGTTCTATGATCTTTAACTAGCGTGTAAGGACAAAACACATATGATCTAATTTGTGAACCCCATTCAATTTTTTTAATTTCACCTTTTAGTTCTTTGTTTTGTTGTTCTATTTCTCTTTCTTGAAGCTCAGTGAGTCTAGAAATTAACATCTTCATAGCAGTTGCCTTATTTTGAATTTGGCTACGTTCATTTTGACAAAAAGCAATGATGCCAGTAGGCAAGTGGGTAATTCTTACGGCACTTTCAGTTTTATTGACATGCTGTCCGCCAGCTCCTGAAGATCGCATTGTATCTATTTTTAAATCATCAGGATTAATTACTATATCTTCCGCATCTTCAATTTCAGGCATAACTTCTAAAGATGCAAAGGACGTGTGCCTTCTTTTATTTGAATCAAAAGGGCTTATTCTAACTAGTCTATGTACTCCTTTTTCTGCTTTTAATAGGCCATATGCATTTGTGCCTTTAACTAAGAAAGTTACACTTTTAATTCCTGCCTCATCTCCTTGTTGTAAATCTAATTCTTGCACATCAAAGTTTTGTCTTTCTGAAAATCTTAAATACATTCTATATAACATTTCGACCCAATCTTGAGCTTCTGTTCCACCAGCGCCAGATTGTAAAGTTAAAATAGCATTATTTGCATCATATTTTCCGTTTAGTAAAGTTTCAATGAATAGGGCATTAACTTGTTTTTCTAAGTTATTTAATGCATTTTGAATTTCTAAAGCAATTTCCTCTTCAGCTAAATCGCCAGTGAGCTCTAAAAGCTCTGAAATGCTAGTACATTCTTTTTCTAGAGATTCAATTTTAGCAATAGTTCTTTCGATTTTTGCAATCTTTTGGTTAACTTTTGCAGCATTTTCTTGGTCTTGCCAAAAGTCTTTATCAAGTTGTGCTTCTTGAAGCTTAAGTTTATCTTCTTTCAGTTTTTCGATGTTTAAAGCTTGCGAAGAAGTTTTCACGGATTTGATTAATTCTTCTAATTTTAATTTTTCGTTATATAGATCAATCATTGATAGTTATTTGCAGCACTTTACAAGTCATTTTAATGTTTTGTTAAACATTTTTGCCACAACAGTTTTTATATTTTCTTCCTGAACCACAAGGACAAGGAGCGTTTCTTCCTACTTTTTGTTCTTTATTACTAGCATTTTTCACGAAAGTAAAGCTTGATGCAATTTTGTGAACTCTTTCATCTTCGTGTTGAATATATTTTTCAAGGTTATTGTTTTTTAACATATTGTAAGCTGTAAATATTTGGATGTTATACACCATTTCATCAAACATTATGGTAGCTTCACGGCGATATTCTAAAATTGGATCATGTTGAGCATAACCTCTTAAGAATATTCCTTTTTTTAATGCATCCATTTTGTCAATGTGATCCATCCAATATTTGTTGACTATGGAAAGAAGCACTTGCTGTTCTATTTCTTTAAATGTAGGTTTTTCAAAAGAGTCAGCAATTTCAGCTTTTAAAACCTCCATTGCTTCTTGGTAACTTGATCCTGTGATAGTTCTATTCTTTGCATCTATTGCAAAATCACTAGGTTTTTCCACATTATGTTTTTCTATTTTTTCTGAATATGCTTTGATGCGTTTTGCATATTGAATTAAAGACATAAAATATACAATTTCAATGATATAGTTTATATTTCTTTTTTTGCATATTCTAGGATTAATAAAAAGTTTTGTAACATCTATTTGAATAGTTTCGCCATTCGGTCCTTGAATTTCTTGTATATATACATTATCAGAATCTTCTTCATCTTCTTCCAAAATTATTTCCGAATCAGCTTCAGACATTTGCTCTAAATAGCTTTTGTCGTCCGCTAAAATACTTTCCACTAATTCAAAGGGATCTTTTGCTTTTAAAGCTATATCGATTTCTTCTTCTGTAGGGGAATGATGAAATAAATGGCGTAAAAGTTTAGTGTTTAATGAAATATAATCAATTGTTAACTCATCAACTTCCGAAAAATCCAAGTTTTCAGTAACAATTTTTTCACACAAAACTTCAATATATTTTATAACTTGAGAATGAACATCTTCACCATCTAAAATTTCAGCACGTTCTTGATATATTAATTCTCTTTGTTTGTTAATTACATCATCAAAATTTAATATTTGCTTACGAATAGCATAGTTATTTTCTTCACATCTTTGCTGAGCTTTATCAAGTTGTTTTGAAAGGGTAGCAAATTGGATAACTCCACCTTCAAGACCACCAATTAAGCGAGATAGTAGGTTAGTTACCCCTTCACCACCAAATTTTCTAAACAAGTCATCTTCAACAGAAACATAATAACAAGAACTTCCTATATCTCCTTGACGACCAGCACGACCTCTAAGCTGGTTGTCAATTCTTCTAGATTCATGTCTTTCAGTTCCGATAACTCTAAGACCACCAGCAGCTATTACTTTTTCTTTATCTTTTTTGGCTTCAACTGAATGCATTTCAACAAGTTCTAAATATCTTTTCCTGGCTCTAGCTTCTTCAGGAGTTTTGGTATCAGTGTGTATTGTTGCAGCTTCAATTTCATCATCCGTGTAATTTTCAATACGCATTTGCTCTCTTGCAGGAAAATCTGGATTTCCTCCTAGTACAATGTCTGTTCCACGACCAGCCATATTGGTAGAAATTGTAACTGCACCCGAACTTCCTGCTTGTGCAATAATTTGAGCTTCTTTATCGTGTTGTTTAGCATTTAACACATGGTGATTCACTCTTTTTCTTGTCAATAGTTTGCTTAAGTATTCACTTGTATCAATATTTGCTGTACCTACAAGTACTGGTTGTCCTCTTTCTACACAATCTAAAATATCTTCTATAACAGCTTCGAATTTTAAATCTTTCGTTGTAAAAATTTTATCTGGTTCATCTATTCTTTGGCTTGGTAGGTTAGGTGGGATTGATATCACATCAAGATTATAAATTCCTTTAAATTCTGGAGCTTCAGTCATAGCTGTTCCAGTCATTCCAGATAATTTTTCATATATTCTAAAATAGTTTTGGAAAGTCGTTGTTGCAACAGTTTTGCTCCCACTTCTAACATGTAGTCCTTCTTTAGCTTCAATAGCTTCATGCAAGCCTTCAGAATATCTTCTGCCTGGCATTTTTCTACCAGTGTTTTGGTCTATGATAATAATTTCATTATCCTCTATAATGTAGTCTTGATCTAAATGCATAATGTAGTGAGCTCTAAGGGCATTATTTATTTTTGACAAAAGCTCAGCACCTTCAAGATCTGCAAAATCAATGTTTGTAAAAGTTTCTTCAGCAAGCTTAGTACCTTCATCATTTAAAGAAATATTTGTTTCTTTTTCATCCATATCATATAAATCTGCTAAAACCTTTTGCCCATCTTCATCTTCAGTCCAATATCCAGGTTTAATTTTTCTTAAAATGAATCTATTAACTTCTATTGCAAGTTTATCTACGCCAGGTTGTGTTTCGGAAATAATTAAAGGAGATCTTGCTTCATCAATTAAAATGCTATCAACTTCGTCGACAATAGCAAAGAAATGTCCCCTTTGAACAAGTTGTTTTTTAGTAAAACGCAAATTATCTCTTAGGTAGTCAAAGCCAATTTCATTATTAGTAGCATAAGTAATGTCTGCTAAATATGCATTTTCTTTATCTTCGTCTGGCATATATTGATAAATTACACCAACACTCAAACCTAAAAATTTATATATGCTGCCCATCCAGCTTGCATCACGTCTTGCTAGATAATCGTTAACTGTTACAATATGTACTCCTTTACCAGCAAGTGCATTTAAATATGCAGGTAGGGTTGCTACCAAGGTTTTACCTTCACCAGTTTTCATTTCTGCAATATTTCCTTGATGTAGGGCAATCCCACCAACTATTTGAACTCTATAGTGACGCATTCCCAAAACTCTGTCAGCAGTTTCTCTTACTGTGGCAAAAGCTTCTGGTAAAATATCATCTAAAGTCTCCCCATTTGCTAAACGTTCCTTTAGAATGGGTGTCATTTTCTTTAACTCATCATCGCTTAATTTTTTAAAATCTTCTTCTAGAGCATCAACTAAATCTGCAATTTTGTTGAGCTTTTTTAAACTTTTTCTATTTTGCCTTTCTGCGAAAAATCCTGTAATACTCATATTAGTCCTCTATATTTTTAACAATATGTCAATATTTTATCATCCACGCACGCGTATAAACATGGATAAATCTCTCTTTCATCTTCTGCAAGTGCTTGATCTCATTCACGCACGCGTATAAAATGGATTACCCGCTAATCGCTTTATAACCTGTATAATCTCTTCACGCACGCGTATAATATGTTAATGTGCTTTTTTGAGTATATCATAATGACACTTAAAATGCACTTGTTTAAACTGGAAACGGAGTTAATTGTTAATTTCAAAAGTAACTGTAGGGGCAAAAGCTTAAAAAAGTTTTTATACACAGTGCCCATGTTTTTGTATAGTTTAGGATTTTTTAAAAATTTCAATTTTGACAAACAAGGCTAATTAGCTAATTTTCAAACTGTTAATTCATTAACTTTGTGCTTTATAGTATAATGTGTTCATGAAAAAACAAAATGTCTGGCAAAGTAAATACGCACTCAAAAATAATCAAAACATTTTACATTTGTTAGATGGTCAACATTTGCCTAAAGTTTTATATGAAATACCAATAATTAAATCTAGAAGGAAAACGACATCTCTAAAAGTTTTAGATGATGGTTCTGCAAAGATAATGGCACCATATTATGCAAGCAGTGAAACTATTGAAAAATTAATATTTGATAACTTTTCATGGTTAATAAAAAATTCTAAAATTAAAGAAGAAAAATACAAAAAGTCTAATGTTAGTTTTGTAGATGGTGAGGTAATATTTTTCTTAGGTTATAGATATCAGTTGAAGGTCGTAAAATCTAAAGAAAAAAGAGTTTTATGGAAGCCATCAACCTTGCTTGCCAAAGCAGAGATTGCAAGTTTAACATCTTTAAATCCACTTTCAGAAAATGAAAATACCATTGATGATTTTTTATCTATTAACAAGATTGAAAATTTAAAAAATAGGTTTAAATTGAAAACTTATTTAGATGCACCAATAGGTGAGGTTTTAGTTTTAACCCCTAATTTAAACGATGAATATGTTAAAAATTTAATTATTTCAGAATACAAAAAAACTACAGAAAAGGTTACTAAACTGCTATATAAGGTTTACGAAAGTAAATTAAATGTAAAGGCAGATAAATATATTATCAAAAAATATAAAGCACGGTTTGGCCAATGTGAAGCTAAGAAAAAAATCATTTCACTAAATACATATATCGCTATGAAACCTCTAATTTGCATAGAGCTAGTTTTAGCTCATGAAATTTCCCATCTAGCAGTTTTTAATCATTCAAAAGATTTTAAGAATATTTTAAATAGCCTAATTTCTAATTACAAAATTAGGGAATACATGCTAAAGCACCATCCATCACCCAATTATCTACTTTGATTTTGTTTTTTTGCATAAAAAAAGGCTTACCCACGTCTTTAATGAATAAGATTCCTTAAAGACAACGTCCGAAACGACCCATGGTTCTCGCCTTAATTTTAGCTTATCACAATAATGCAAAGGGCTGCAAGGTTTATCTATGAGTATGCACTTTAGATCTAGGTGTGTTAAATATGTGTTTTTTATCAAGCTATTTATCACAATAATTTTATGCACATAATTGAATATCTGATTTAGTGTTAAACTTTGTCTATCTTATACAATGTATAAACGGTAATTCTCAGAATAAGCGCAACATTTTAATAAGCCCCAATTGCTAGAAAAATATTACATCTATAAAATTTTATAAATGTGTGTTAATATTTAATATATGAACATAGTTGCTAAGGTGTTTTTGCAACAAAAGGATGGTTATTATGGGAAAATTAGATAAACATTTAATCGTTTCGCTAAATGGCGTGGCTAGAGAAAGCCAAGTTTACTGTTCTGGCAAATATCGTTTCACTGTAATTGCGCCAGAATTATTAAGGGTGGAAATTTCTGAGTCTGTAGAATTTACTTTCGAACCAACTCAAATTGTTTGGTTTAGAGATTTAGGAGAGTATCCATTTGATATAAAGTTTGAGCAAACTCATACAATTATTAAAACATCGGCTGCTACTTTCTATTTTAATTTAAAAACGGAAAAAGTAGATAAGGTTGTGATTGATGGAGAAAGTATTGATCCAAATAAACATAATTTGAAAGGTACAGCAAGAACTCTAGACCAAACAAACGGAAAGGCCAAATATGATAATGGTGTAGTTGGAAGATATGGGGCAGCTGTACTTGAAGATAAGAGTTTGATTATGGGCGAAGATGGTATGGTTAAAGCTAGAAGAGAGCAAAAAGACTATTATGTTTTTGCAACAAAACAACCTCAAAGAGCACTAGAACTTTTATATGCAATAACTGGAAGACCACCTATGATTCCAAGATATGCTGTTGGAAACTGGTGGAGTAGGTATTATGCTTACGAACAACAAGAATATCTCGATTTAATGGATAGATTTAAAAAAGAAGGTATTAAATTTACAATAGCAACTGTTGATATGGATTGGCATGTAACAGATGTTAGAAAAGAATTTGGATTTAAGGGAATCGAAGGGATATATGCCATTTTTGTAGGTTGGACAGGATATACATGGAATAAGCATCTATTCCCAGACTACAAGCAATTTTTGAAAGATTTAAAAGAAAGAAATCTCCATACAACTCTAAATTTACATCCTGCAGCAGGCGTTAGATATTTTGAGGTGCAATATAAAGATGTGGCAAAAGCTGTAGGAATTGATCCTGCAACAAAAGAAACTGTAAAGTTTGATATTACAAGTGCAAAGTTTTTAAACGCATATTTTAAATATCTTCATAGACCATATGAAAAAGATGGAGTCGATTTTTGGTGGATTGACTGGCAACAAGGTACTAAATCTAAGTTGAAAGGATATGATCCACTTTGGGCTTGCAATCACTATCATTATTTAGATAATGCATATTTAGATAAGCGACCAATGATTTTATCAAGATATGCAGGTATTGGTTCACATAGATATCCAGTAGGATTTTCTGGAGATACTTTTGTTACATGGAAATCTTTAGCTTTACAACCAGATTTTACTTCACAAGCAAGTAATGTTGGCTTTACTACTTGGTCACACGATATTTGTGGACATATGCTTGGTAATTCTAAAGATGATGAGCTTTATTTGCGTTGGATTCAATTTGGTATATTCTCACCAATTTGTAGACTACATAGCACAAAAGATAGAGGAAGGTTTTTTCCATCAATCTCAAAAGAGCCATGGAATCATCCATCAGTATATGATGATGCAGTAAGGTATTTGAATTTGAGACACGCATTAATTCCATATGTATACACTGCGTATTATCAAAACTATAAAAACAGTGTGCCAATTTGCAAACCTATGTACTATGATTATCCAGCTGAGGATATGGCATATAAAATTAAAAATCAATATGCTTTTGGCTCAGAATTAGTTGTTTGTCCCATAACTTCAAAAGTTAGGGATACTCAAAAAGCATATAGGGATATATGGGTTCCTGAAGGTGAAAAATATATAGATTTCTTTACAGGAGAGGAATTTGAATCAGGATATCATCGTATAGGCAAAAAACTTGCAGATATGCCAGTTTATGTAAGACCAGGTTCAATAATTCCTATGGCGATAACAGAATATAACGAGTGGGATAATCCAGAAAGTTTCCATGTTAAAGCATATCCTGGAAATAATGTATATTCATTATATGAAGATGGCTCTATAAACCAAGATTATTTAAAAGATAAAAATGTTATAACTGATTTTGAAATAGTAGAAGATGGCAATGCTTTGACCTTTGAAATTAAACCTGCAGTAGGCGACTTGTCACTGATACCAAAAGCAAGAAACTATAAACTTGAAATTCATAATTTAGATAAGTATAACTTAGAATCTGCAATTGCAAATGGCAAGAGTGTAAAAGTCGAGATTGAGGATTCCTTTGTAAATTTAGTTGGTGTAGACCCAAGTAAGGGAGCAAAGCTAGAGTTTAAGCTAAAAGAAGATGTTGAATAAAATATTTAAATTAAAATTGATAATTAAAAGCTAGTGTTAAGTCTAACTGAATAATTAAAAGTTATTGAAGCAAAAACTCTAAATAGTAGAGTTTTTGTTTTTGTTCAGTTATAATCAATTTAATTCTAGAAGGTAATTTCTAGAAAGCAAACAGGCATGTTGTTAAACCAATTTAAATTACAAAATATTGGCAAAGATTATGTCGATTTTCAAAAAGCAATGGGGCATCATAAAAAAATTGCCCTCTTTTATGCTACTCAAAATCTAAGATACTTAATAGCTAGCCAAAGTGAAAAGTTTTTTATTTATGTGGCGCAAGATAGAATTGCAGCAAAAGAAGCACACAAAATTTTAAACGAATACTCTGATGGTGAAATAGTATATTTAACTGAAAAAGATGAGGTTTTGCTTAATTTAAAATTTGATACATCAGCTAAACTTATTTCAAGAATTTCTGCTCTTGCAAAAATAGCTCTAGGGGAAGCTAGAGGAGTTGTTGTTTCTTCAGAAGCATCAATGCAATATGTTCCAGAAGTTAGTGCATTTTTAGATGCGACATTAAAAATTAAAGTAGGAGATAGTCTTGATCTATACAAGGCTATTGATAGTTTGATTTTTGGCGGATATGTAAGGGTAGATGCGATTTCAGCAAGAGGGGAGTTTTCTCAAAGGGGTGATATTTTAGATATTTGGTCAAATGATATGGATCTTCCCGTAAGGATTGACTTTTTTGGAGATAGTGTCGAGCAAATGAAAGTTTTTGCGCCAGATACAATGTTATCTACTAGCCAGATAAACAGTGTAGTCATTCCACCTCATAGTGATATTTTAATTTCTCCAAATCAAAAAGAGACATTAATTTCAAGACTTGAAAAATTAAAATTAATAGGCGATTTAAAGTTATCAGAAATTATATCTTCTAACATTTCAAAATTAGAAATTAACCCTTCAGACCCTTCGCTTTTATGGATAGTTCCATATGTAAAAGAGGCTTTTGGCAACATTTTTAGCTATATACCAAAAGATAGTGCAATTTTTATAGATGAACCATCAAAAATTGATGATAAATTAAAACTATATAAAAGTGCTCATAATGTCAGGGTTGCTTCCTTTATTAAGTCATCTGAATCAACTAAAGCACATGAGGATGTTGTTTTTGATAAAGAAGATATATACAAAGCAATGGATGAATTTACGCAAATTTGTTTTCAGCAATCTACAGGATATAATCCCATATTTTATCCAGAATATATTCAAAATTTTAAATCAACTCCAATCCCAAATTATGTGACAAATTATAATGCTTTGATAGCAGATTTAAGGGGTTATTTGGTTTTTGGTTCTAAAGTGTATATATTTGCTAGAGATGATGAAAGTGCCAAAACCTTAGCTTCGTATTTAGAAGAGCATGAAATTTTTTCAAATGTAATATCAAAAGCCCAATATGTTAAACATCTCAATATGGAAAAAGCAAGTTTAAAGGCAACCATAAGCGGTGAAATTAATATAATTGGATATCCGATATCTAGAGGTTTTAACATCCCAAAATATAAATTAGTAGTTATTGGATATGATGATATCGTTAGAAAAACCAAAACTGTTAGCAAAAGTAGACGCAAAAAAGCTTCATCATATGTGCTTCCAAGCAAGGGAGATTATGTTGTTCATGATAGACATGGAATAGGAATTAGCGGGGGTATTCAAACAATCGATACCTTAAAAGGCAAAAAAGATTTTTATATTGTTGAATATGCAAAAAAAGATAGACTTTATTTACCCATAGACCATATAAATGAAATAGAAAAATATACAGGCGGTGGAACGCCTACACTTCATAGGCTTGGTGGCAAGCAATTTGAAAGCATCAAAGAAAAAGTCAGAAATTCCGTTAAAAAGATGGCAATAGATTTAGTTGCCGTGTATAAGAAAAGAGCTTCAAAAAAAGGGTTTAAATATTCGGAAGATACAGTATGGCAAGCAGAGCTAGAGGCAAGTTTTCCATATGAAGAAACAGAAGACCAGTTAATGGCTATATCAGATATAAAATCCGATATGGAAAAAGGAAAAATTATGGATAGATTGATATGCGGCGATGTAGGATTTGGTAAAACTGAGGTCGCGATAAGAGCCATATTCAAAACAGTGCTAGATGGTAAGCAAGCTGCATTTTTGTGTCCAACAACTATTTTGTGTCAGCAACACTATGATACGGTTATGAAACGATTTGAAGGTTTTGGCATTAATGTGGCAAAACTATCAAGATTTGAAAGCAAAAGTGAGATAGACAGTAGCCTAAAAGATATATTATCTGGAAAAGTTAATGTTATAGTTGCAACACATAGAATGCTTAGCAGTGATGTATCTTTTAATGATTTAGGCTTGCTGGTTTTAGATGAAGAGCAGAAATTTGGGGTAGAACATAAAGAAAAAATTAAGCTTTTGAAAAGCAATATTAATGTATTAAGTTTGTCTGCAACTCCTATACCAAGAACATTGCATATGTCGCTTTCAGGAATTAGAGATATTTCACTTTTAGAAACTCCACCAATAAATCGTCTTCCAATTGAAACATATGTCGTAGAACAAACGGATAGTTTAATTGTTGATGCCTGCACTAGAGAAATTGCAAGGGGCGGGCAAGTTTTTATTTTATATAATAGAGTTAAAACTATCGAAAATTTTTATAAGTATGTAGTCAAATTATTGGGTGATGAAATTAATGTAATATATGCTCATGGTCAAATGCCAACATCGGAATTAGAAAATAGAGTTAATGATTTTTACGCTCGAAAAGCACAAGTGATGATTGCTACAACTATAATAGAAAATGGTATAGATATACCCTCTGCAAATACATTAATTGTAGTAGATAGTGATAAGCTTGGTTTGTCTGAACTGTATCAAATTAGAGGAAGAGTTGGCAGGAGTGATTTATTGGCTTATGCATATTTCACTATTCCTCCAGGAAAAACTTTAACACCTGATGCAACTAAGCGTCTTGACGCGATTTTAAGAAATACTGAGCTTGGTTCTGGCATTAAAATAGCGATGCGTGATCTCGAAATTAGAGGAGCTGGAAATATTTTAGGGAAAGAACAACATGGCAACATGGGTAAAGTTGGTTATGAGATGTATATGAGATTATTAAATGAATCTATTGATGAGATTGAGGGGAGACCAGTTGTTAGATTAAGAGATATTGACATTAGTTTTGAAGGCGATATAAGTTTAGATAAAGACTATATCGAAAATCAAGAAGCTAGAATTTCTGCATATAGAAAAATAGCAGACTTATTCTCCAAGTCAGATTTTCTAAGTTTAAAAAATAATCTAGAGGAGGCTTATGGTGATATCCCTAAATCTTTAGAAAGATTAATGGTCGTAGGTTTAATTAAAAATCTGGCACAAAAAATAGGAATTCAATCGATACAGCAAGATAGAGACAATGTTGTCATTACATTTTACGACCAAGATATGTTTAAAATTGAAAGCATATTTAAAGCTATATCATTTTATAAAGATAATGTCAGCTTAGAGCCAAGTGAAACACCCACAATTAGAATAACTAGAGTAGGTTTGGGAGATTCTAAAATGGCTTTCACTAAAGATTTTTTGTTAAAAGCAACAGAAGGAATCTAGTTTATAAATTGACCATAAAATTTCTTGAGATACTTAAATTCTTTGTGATTTAGAGTTAAACATATGTTTCATTAGTTGTAAAAATTTAATCCCTAATATATAATAATGAAAGTTATTAAGCTTAATAACAAGCGAGAGAAAAGTTCAATATTTGTGATTTGGAGAAAATAAATGAAAAGAAAAATCAAAATACTAGTAGCATTTGTGATTGTAATTTCAATATTTGCATCAACTTTTGCTGGATGTACATTAATTGTAAAGAATAAGGATAGAGAAGCCAATGAGGTTTTAACAACCGTTACTAGAAATGGAATAACTTTGGAAATTTCAAAAAATTCTTTCTTAGATTATTTCAACAGTTTATATTCCCAAAATGCACAATATATACAATATGGATATTTCACTGTTGAGCAAATTCTAGATGCCGCAATTGAAGGCAAAATTAAAAACACTTATTTATTAACAGATGCTATGGTATATCTTACAGATAAATCTAAAGTTGGCGATACTAGATACAATGTTTTGAAAGGCAAAGGTGCAAAGGTAAAACTAGAAGATGTATTGACTTATGCAGAATGGGCAGAAGCTGTTTATTCAGTGAATAAGAGTATTGACGATCAAATAGAGGCTGCAAAAGAAAATGCATATCAAACTCAACTTGATAAAGTTTGGAGAAAAACTGATAAGACTGGAATAAAAGGCATAGAGTTTACGGCAGAAACAAAAGAATATTTAAAGGAAATATATTATGAAAATGATAAGATTGATTTTGATAAAATAAAAATTGTTGTTATTTATGATGAAGAAATTGATGGTGCTGATGGAATAAAAGTAAACAGGAAAAGCGAGGAGTTAATTCCAGCTAAAGGAAATTATACTAAAGAGTTCGCAACAACTTTTGGGGAACAAGAAAACGATGGAGTTAAAAAGACTTTTGAAATAACATTTAATGAAAGTCCCGTCAATGTTGATGATGAGCCTATTCCTCATACAGTAAGCCATGAGTACACTCTCAAAAAGTCTCGTGCGACGAAAGACAAAATAGATGAACTTGAGGGAGTTTTAGATAGATTCAAAATTAATGATATTACTGTAGGTCGTTATGATAATAAAGCTCAATTAAAAGATAAGGGCATTGATTTAGATGGAACGGATGATACTTCCAAGCTATATAAAATTAGAGATTTAGAAAAAGAGGCTGAGCAAATTAAGAAAACTTCAAGTGATGAAAATCTTGTAGAAGGATATAGGGTTGTCACTGAAAGAATGAAGGCTTCATATAAAAATATGGATTACTATTATTATTCAGCATTTGAGTTGTCTGTTTCTAATGCTTTCAAAAGTGAGATTTATCAAAAGGCATTAAAAGATTATTCAGATGAAGATTTGGCTAGAGATACGATGGCTGAACTTAAATATCTTCGTGAAAAAAATAAAGCTCAATATGGTACTGATCTTGAAAAAAATAAAAAAGATTTTGTTAAAGCTATTAGTGAAAAATTAGATAATGTTTACTATTATCCCAAAATGGATGATACAACAGAACAGTTTTTTGTTTTGAATTTGCTATTTAAATTTTCTGAAGAAGATCAAGCCTTTTTATCAGAACATACTCCAGGTAATGGTGTGTTGACTGGAACCACTGAAGAAGTTGTAAAGGGGTATAGAGAATATCTTGCACCTACAACAACCACGGAGGCTTCTAATCCAGATTATGATAAAGAGCACGAATGTCCACTTCACAAAGATGGCAAAGAAGGCGAAACATGCTCTTTTAGTGAAGATGCTACAGGGATTAAGGATGGTAAAATTTGTCCATCTGTAAGATATGGAAGAATTGCTGATGACGGCACATTAAAAATTAATGGTGTAGATGAAGATTATGCTGAAAAAATTCTAGATGTCATGGCTAGACTAGAAGCAGAACTTGTGGCGGTAGAAAATGATGAAACTAAATCAGCAGAGGAAAAGCAAAGAGCTAACATAGAAATTTTTGAACGCTACATGTATTCATATAACGATGATGCTGGTTGTATGAATAAGCCATCTGGTTATTATGGCAAAACAGAAGGCTTTGCTAAAGAGTTTTTAGAGTTATCTCAAGAGGTTTTTGATTATAATCCTACCGTAGGCAATGCCTTTGTGAGCCCTGGAAAAATTGGATATGCTTATACCTCTTTTGGACTTCACATTGTTATGATAAGTGCAGTTCCATTTAAAGATGCAACTAATAATGAGGACTTGTCATTTGAAAATGATGAAGAGCTAAAGGCTTACTATAAAACTGAATATGATGTAAATGGAAATTCAATTTATAAAAATGTTGAAAAGCAACTCAAAGATCAAAAGAAAACACAAGCATATTTAAACTTTACAACAGAACATGTTCCCACAAAATTAATAACAAGAAATGAAAAAGATAATAAAGTAACTTTAGAAAAAAGTTTGAAGAAAGAAGTTAAAATTGACGCTAAAAAACTAAAAGGAATCTTTGATTTATTCTTAAAAAATAAAGGTTAAGAATTACAAGATTTTTGATAAATTTACATTTAAAGGGGAGCTGTTAAGAAACTCAAAAAAATCTTAACAGCTTTTTTGTTGTCGAAACACAAGCAAATTTAGAGAAGTGCTATTTTGACATAAGCTATTTATATGTTTTAGTTATTTAAACGTTTCTTAACAGCCTTTTTTTGTTGTCAAGGTACAAACATATTGAAAGAATAGTTAGCTGAAATCTAAATTCTTTTATACATTATAGTTATTCAAATGTTTCTTGACAGTCACTTTTTTGTTTTGCTATTATCAGTAAAAAGCTTATAAGGTTTGATAAAAGTATTAAAAAACCTAGATCCAAAATGAATCTAGGTTAGCAAAAAATCTTGAAATAGTTGGATTACTTTTTCTTAGCTGGCGTTGCTTTTTTAGCAGGAGCTGCTTTAGCAGTTGTAGCTTTGGTAGTTGCAGTTTTCTTTGCAGGAGCTGCTTTAGCCGTTGTTGCCTTTTTAGCAGGAGCTGCTTTTTTAGCTTTTTTCTCTTGGTCTTCAATCATTCTTAGATATGCATTTGCACATTTTAAATCTCCATCCCATTTGCAATAGCTGCAGTATTCGAGATGACGGCACATATCCATCCCTTCATTTTGGCTTTTATGCCATTTATTTAAGTCTAAATGAACTTGTAAATCTTCTATTTTCATTGTTTTCATAATTGTTCCTCCAATAATTTATTTTTTGAATAGTTACATTGTCTTCTTATGACTCAATTATAGCAAAAAAGGTATTTGTTATCAAGAAAATAGAGGTCCTCGTACTTTTGTTGTTTTGAAGTATTTAGGTTTCACTCTAAATTTCTTAAAATATTTGCATTCTCAACAAGGTATAGTTATGAAATGAAACAAAATGTTTAATTTTTTACAAATTTGTGATAACATAATTTTTGTGTTGTATTAGGGATCTATAGTTAAATGGATATAACAGACCCCTCCTAAGGGTCAGTTCTGGGTTCGATTCCCGGTAGGTCTACCACTTTTAATGAAGGAGTTCCCGTCTTTTAAAACTATCACTATAAAGTTTTTAATCAAAAAATAAATATTTTTGAAAAGATCCGACAAGAAACTCGGATTTTTTTATTTTAAGTACTTGACAAAACTTTTTCTACAATGGTATAATCATAGTGATAGCTAGTGATATATTCAGGAGGTTATTTATGGCATATTTTTTAAAGCAAGCAAATTTAAAAGGTCACACATATTTATCGATTGTAGAAAGTTATTATTGTCCTAAAAGAAAAGGTGCAGCTCATAGAACATACAAGTCATTGGAGTCGATAGAAACACATAAAGCACGAGGCATAAAAGACCCTGTTGCATATTTTCAAAAAGAGGTAGATAAACTAAATTTAGAGAAAGAAAAAGAAAAAGTTAAATTGATAGGAGAATTGTCGCCAAAACGAAAAGTTGGTTATTTTCCTTTAAAAGCTGTGATGGAAAAACTTAAGATACGTGAAGCATTGGAACCATTTAAATACAACACTAATTTTGATTTTGACTTATATTCAGTTTTATCTTCATTAGTTTACGCACGTTGTGTACAGCCCTGTTCAAAACACAAAACATTCCATGATGTTATTCCATATTTAGATGAAAACACAGATTTTTCATATCATCAACTTTTGACAGGACTTTCATATTTAGGTAATGATTACAAAAAGTTTGTTGAGTTATTTACTCGTAAAACCAAATTAAAATTTGGAATAGATACATCTAAAACTTTTTTTGATGGCACAAACTTTTACTTTGAAATTGACAAAGAAGATGATTTTAAAAAGAATGGACCATCTAAAGAAAACAGACATTCCCCCATAGTTGGTTTAGGTCTTCTTTTAGATGCAAATCAAATTCCAATTGGTATGCATATTTATCCTGGCAATGAGTCTGAGAAGCCAGTTCTAAGAAACATTCTTAAGGAGTTAAAAGAACAAAACAATATTACCGGAAGAACTATTCAGGTAGCCGATAAAGGTTTAAATTGTGCCCCAAACATACTTGAGGCAAAAAGAAATGGAGATGGTTATATTTTTTCAAAGTCCGTAAAACAACTTCCGGAAGTTGAAAAAAAGTGGATTTTGCTGGAGAAGGATTATCACAAAAAAACAGACAGTAAAGGAAATATTTTATTCTGGTTTAAAGAATGCATAGACGAATTTCTTTACGAGTATATTGATGAAAATGGGAAAAAACATACAGTAATGATAGAAGAAAAACGCGTAGTCACATTCAATCCAAAGTTAAGGAAAAAGAAAGTTTTAGAGATTAAGAAACTTGTCGAAAAAGCAAAAAAAATGAAAGCTTCTGAAGCTAAGAAAAAAGAATACGGAGAATCTGCAAAATACATCATATTTAAAAGCAAATCAAAAGACAAAGTTGTTGCTACTATTAACTATGCAAAAATTAATGAAGATACTAGTTTAGCAGGATTCAACTTGTTAGTTACTTCAGAATTGAACATGAGTGCTGAAGAAATTCATCAAATCTATCATAACTTATGGGTCATTGAAGAATCATTTAAAATCATGAAATCGGATTTAGATGCTAGGCCTGTCTTCTTGCAAAAAAAAGAAAGCATAATGGGACATTTCTTTATTTGCTATGTATCCGTATTGCTCCAAAGATTGTTGCAGTTCAAAGTATTAAAAAACAAATATTCTAGCAACGATCTTTTCAAACTTTTCAAAGATTTTGAAGTAGTTAAAAATGAAGATAGTACTTACATTAATATCTCTATGGCAACTGATTTGCTTCAAGATTTAACTAAATTATGGAATCTACCATTAACAAATTACTATCTTTCTGAAGTGCAAATGAACAAAATTAAGAACTTTAAACTTTGATGAAAACGGGAACTATCACTATTTTTGAGAGCTTCATTAAAAAGTCAGGAATTATAGCAAAAAAGGTATCTGTTATCAAGAAAATAGAGGTCCTCGTACTTTTTTTGTTTTGAAGTATTTAGGTTTCACTCTAAATTTCTTAAAATATTTGCATTCTCAACAAGGTATAGTTATGAAATGAAACAAAATGTTTAATTTTTTACAAATTTGTGATAACATAATTTTTGTGTTGTATTAGGGATCTATAGTTAAATGGATATAACAGACCCCTCCTAAGGGTCAGTTCTGGGTTCGATTCCCGGTAGGTCTACCACTTTTAATGAAGGAGTTGTTAAGAAAATAAGAAATTTTAACAGCTCTTTCGTTGTAAAAACACAAAAACATTAATGAGAATAACTGTTTTTATATTTATATGTAATTGTTCCAAGGTTTTTAACAGTCTTTCATCGTAAAAAACACAAACCCATTGGGGGAAAAGCATCTTTGATATTAGCGGAATTTCACTTTTTATATGTAACTGCTCTAAAAGTTCTTTTTTTGTTTAATTTTTTTGTGCCTATATTATTCAACATTTTTTAATTTTTTGTTGCTGAGGAAACAAAAATTCAAAATATAGGTAAAATTTGCGATTTTTGTATATGAATTTTGAGTGTAAAAAAGTTAGAAGTATCTATTTTGTGTATTGACTGCCTTTTTTCCTTAGTATATAATAATAATGGTCGACTAGGTGAGACCTAGCTTGTATTGTGTAAATATACATGGATGGGAAATTTAAAAGTTAACACTTTTTTGTAAATGCAACTAGGAAGTGGAAAGTGTTCAAAATTTTTATTTGTGGTATTAATGCTTTATTAGGTTAGTCAAACTTAGAATGAACTAAAAACCAATGTTTTACGGAGGTAAAAATGAGTAAACGAAGAAAAATTATTTTTGTAGTTTTGGCTGTCGTTATGGTAGTTGCTCTAATCGCATCGCTTGCTGCATGTGGTAAAAAACCAAAGCCACCAACACCAGATCCACCGCCAGGACCAGGGCCAGTTGCAAACCCAGGTGGCGAAAAGCTTCAAAGTACAGTTTCGTACATTGAATCAACTTTGCTAAAAGACCTTGCATTAGGTTTGGGCGAAGCAGATGGACAACCTCAAATTCGAGTTGCTGCAGATATATCTTTGGATGTTGATATTGATGCTACAAAAGCTCAAGCAGCGTTAAGAGGAATTTTGGGTGATGAATTTGCAATTAGCGAAGATGTCAAACTTCAAGCGGTGATAGGTGTAGACGTTGTTTTAGACAAAGTTACTCCTGCAAATAATATAGCAACAATTAATGTTGCTGTAGCTAACAAAGGCGCTGCATTGAAGAATATCTTGTCATTGTGTCTAAAATCTGAGTCAGTAGACAATGAAATAGAACATAGACTCTATGTGGGTGAAAGACTTATACACACAGGCGAAATGAACTGGGTAAAAGTAGATTATCCTCAAGTAGACTATATTGATTGGGTTGCTGGCAATTTAGATATGAAAGGTGACAACCTTCTTGGCAAGATGAAAGCGGGTAACTTTATAAGTGTTTTAAAAATAGGTGACTTGTCCGTTGGACCACTTATTAAGCCATTGTTGCCAAACTTAGCAAAACCAGGTGAAATGTTACAACTATTTACATATAGTAAGTCAGAAACCGCTGAAAACAATGTTCACAAATATGCAATCAACTTTGAAAACATCAGCGCTGTTTTGGAAAATCTAAAGAGTCTTCTAGGAAACATAGATGTGAGCGGCCTATTTGCTGGTATGGATGAAGAGGTATCAAGCCTACTCAATGGTGCTATTGGTCTAGTTCTAGGTTCTGATCCAGGATCTACAATGAATGGACTAGAACAACTTCTAAAAGGCAAAATTAAGCCAGCAGATCAACCAGAAATCAGTCTAAAATTCTACAATGACAAAGCTACAGATAAGAAACTAGAAGGATTTGGATTAAGCTATGATGGAACCGCTGCTACAAATGCTGAGAAGAATAACGGTGTTAAGTTTGCTTTGGATATCAAAAATCTAAAAGTACAAAACTTGAAGACAAGTAGTGGTGCTGAAGCAAAATCTGATGCAAATAGTAAATTCTTAGCAAAAGTTGGTTTGAATGAAGCAACATTAAAGGCTACAAAACCATTATCACTTCAAGTTGAAGTTGATTTGACAAATGTATCTCAAGTTGCTGGTACATTTAAAAATTTAGAGTCTGCAAAAGTTGTTGTTGATATATATCCAAGTGCAAAATTAGGCTGGAGAAAAGGCACGAAAGAAGGTGCAGACCCTGTTGATTATTTTGCAGCAAATGTAAATCAAACTTATGCAGAAGCTAACTTTACTTACAAAAAAGTAGGAGCAGATCCAGTTGAAACTCTAGTTGGCGTAATGGACTTTGCTGGTACTGGAGCAGAAGCGAAAGGATTAAAACTTAATTTAAAACCTGTTTTTGATGCTCTTGGTGCAGCAATTCCTGCAGGAAAAGAAAATGCCTTTATGAAATGGAACTTTGATTTATCAAGAGAAATTGAAAAAATGATTGAAGGCGAAATGGCAAAAGCAGGACTTACCCCTGGTGCTACAACTCCAGAAGGCTTAATGCTTGCTCCTCCTGAGATTGGTGGACAACCAAAGCCAACAACATTCACAGCTTTTGGAGAATTCATCAATGAGATAATTCATCCATCAGGTGATGGATTAAAATTTGTTGTTGTAGGCGATGAAACGAAAAAAGTTATAGGAAGTGGTAAAAAAGTAGCAGCCACAAAAGATGTTGCAGAACACTATGCTGTGGGTGATATGAAGTTAGCTCTCAAGGCAGGAGAATCTGATGTATATGTAGATATTAGAAAAGAAAAGGCAGATACCCGTGAATTTACAACAAAGAAGAATGTCTTAGGCGATCCTGAAAAAACATTTAATGTTGGAAAAGCAATTGGTGGAGTTAAGTACATACTAAATAACATCTTGATTAAGGCTATGGACAATAAACTTACAGGTGCAGGTGTTACTGTTAATATGGATAAAACTGAACTTGCAACAATGAGTATTGGTGCAACTAGTGTTAAATCGTTGTTTGATTCAATGTTAATGACAGAAACTTCAGATACAAATAAATTACAAGGTTTAATTGGTACTGCTGGTATTTACTGGTACAACAAAGATCCTGAAACAGGAGCTATAACACGCGAGACATTAGCAAACTTCTTAAACACATGGAATTTGAGTGAACTTGAAGTCAGTTCAACAGTTACAATACCTCAAGTTATTGCAAGTATAGTTGGCGGAGAAATTGAACCTGATTTTTGGAAGAATGATGGCACAACACTTGCTTTAGCATTTAACCGTACAAATGGTTTAGCTCTTTCACTTGAACTTGGTACAAAAGCTACAGTTGGTAGTGAAGTAAAAGACCTAAAAGCAAAAGTTGCTGTTAAAGTGGATATTCTTGGAAGAGAAATGCCAAATAGAAAGACACTTGAAGGTTGGAACGATGAAGAAGCTGTATTCTTTGGTGCAAACAATTATGATAATGCTTTAACAACTGAACAACATAATGCTTGGAAGGAAGTATTAAATGCATTGTTAGCTCCAATAATGCCAGCAGGATTTGAGCCATTTAAATATCAAGCTGATGTAACACTTAATGCAGGTGACGGGAACTTTGGTATGGATGGCGATACACCTATAACTGAAAAGAAGGTAGCCGTTAACATAGGTGAAACAGTTGAGGAACTTACCAATGGAGTTGCAACCTTTGCAGTTCCAAAGGCACCAGCAGGAAAGGAATTTTTTGGATGGACATTTGGAGAAGCTCAAACTTTCGTATTTGGTGCAGAAGGAACAGTAATTCCTGCTGAAGGATTGACATTGACAGCTGTCTTTGTTGAAGAGACACCTTAATTGGTAGTTGTAGTTTAAAGCAAACTCTTTGAAATAGAGTATAATTAAAAACAAACCAGCAATGGGAAACCATTGCTGGTTGGTGTGTGAAATTAAAGCCTGTAATCTTATAGATTGTGGGCTTTTTTATTGCAATTAATTTGGTTTTTTGTAGGGCAACTAAGTGTGTGGGAAGATGTAGGTAATTTTTCCTATGTGAAGAAATTAATTGAGTTTATTGAATTTTTTAAAAACCTTGCCTGAAAGAGAAAATGCTAGGTTGACAACAGTTATTATATATAATATTATAAAATACGTATACATATGTTTGAAAAAACGCTAAAATATTAATTAATAAATATGTGTGCAAATAAAATATAATATATATATAGAAGTGACATATATTTATTTTAGGTAGAACTAGTAGATGAAAAAAGGTAGAGTAAGTCGTTTAATAATATTTTTTGTTTTGTTAGTAGTTTTCATTGCTAGTGTTTTGGTAGCTTGTAAACCACCTGAAAAATCAGATGCTAATTTTGTTGTCATTGATGGTCCTGAAAATAGTAAATATAAAGAGCTTACAACTAGAGATGAGGCCATTGATAGAGCAACTGGAGCTTTAGATAATTTACTTGATTATTTAGACAGCACGACCGTCTCTGATGCTGGTTATTTTGTAGGAGCTGATCTCATCGTCAATACTGAAGATGGTTCAGCTTTTAGATTAAGACTTAGAGCAAACTTGTATACATATCCATACGAAGATTTTGAAGAAGGTACACCTGAATATGAAGCTGCACTTAATAAGCACAATGAGTTAATTAAGAAAAACGATTTGATATTAGAGTGGTATGACGGTGCAACTAATACTATGCTTATTGGTTTTTATTTTGATGGCATAAATCCTGGTAGTCCAGATCCAGGGAATAATTTGTATTTAAATTTACAAGGTAACAAGAGAATTCACCCTAATTTTGGAGATACAGTTTTGTATCAACAAATGATAAGGCTTATCACAAAGTTTAATTTAGATTCAGTTTTAGCTTCAACAACACAAGATGGTACAAGTGATGATGCAATAGGCATACTTGGTGATACATTAAAAATGGCAGTTGTTGATAACTATGTTGTAACTCAAAATAGAGAAGTAGGTTCTATATATTTTCATGATTTAGCTTTATCTCCATTTGCTGATAAGATTACAGGCTTTATTCAAAACATATTTGCTCCATTTGGCGACAAAGTAGACCCATTGACATATAAATATCTAGGTTTTATGTTTTCAACTCTTGGTAGAGCTAGATTTACTACCATTAACGCAGATATGCGATTTTTAGTAGAGCCAAATGAAATTTTAGGAAAAGAGATATTAACTGGAATAGTACTTGATGCTAGAGGTGATTCTAGTGTTAAGAAATTTAACAAGGCTCTTCAAAGAGAAGAAGATGTCATCGTCCCATTTACAACAACTATTGCTGTAAATTATAGTGTCAGAGTCGCAACTGATTTAGTTTTTGATAAGTCAAATTATGTGCTATATGACTATGGTAATTATGAGTTTACTGGCGATATGTATATGCCTCAACTTGACTTAAAGCTCGATGTCTTGTTAAGGACGGATGTTAATAAGTATGACAATTTAATAAATAGAGTATTTATGCAATGCAGAGAGCTTGGTACAGACAATACTGTAATTGGGTTATATTATACCGCAGAGTTTTATGAAGCAATTATGGAAAAGGCAGGAAAACCGCCCGATAACAAGGAGGCATATACCTTCCTGGATATTAAAGGAATAACTGAACTTTATGGCGGTATTCACTTTGAAGATATAGGGCTTCCTCAAGCATATAGGGGAGGTTTTGATCTTGCTAAAACATTAATGTGGCTTTCAGATTTTATAGACACATATATCGTAATTGCAGTTGATAATATTTTAGAGGGCAATAAGTCTGATGAAGAAAGTAAATTTGGTGAAGTTACTAGAATAATTATGAATAATGTCGAATCTCATATGAAAGATGAAGAAGATCCAGCTTCTAGGGCAACTATTAGAGTGAGAATTGATATGAAAATGATTAGAGAAGTTATGACTGCAACTAGTAAAACAGGAACGACTTTTACAAATGAGCAATTAATTCAAATGATCAATCACCAGTTTAATATTGATATTGAAGCAATTGCTGCTATTTTGGGTGTTAGTGTAGATGAACTAGTCGAACGATCGTATTTTGACATAACATACGATGTGGATTATTCAAGCATTAAATTTGAAGTATATTCTGCTGCAGAAAAGCCAAGAGGAGCACCAGCTGATCTATATTTGAGAATGAATTTATATCCAGAAAAGATTGGTGAATATGTTCCAATCAATTTTGGCGATCTTTCAAACTTTAATGAAATGCAAGATGTTATGACATATTCTGGTAAACTCAATGGTCAGTTTATCTTTGCAAATGATGAGATAGTAGATATGTCCGGTTTACTTGGAGCATTTATGGGAGACAAAAGTGGGCTTAATACACCATATATTCTTCCTTATCAAGCAAAAGTTGAATTTGAATTATATTATGACCAATATATTAGAGAGCAAATTTTAAGTAATGGGCGATGGACCAGGCGAGGTAGAAGTGCTTTTGACTTGAGATTTAATGTTGTTGAAGGAGATCAAAGAACTACAGTTTTAAGAATTTATGGAAATGATGTTAGCTTTAATTCAGGTTTTCCAATTGAAGAGCATGGTTATGTTTGGTTAGATTATGTTTGTATTCCAAATCTTCCTAAATTTAAAGTAAGAGAAGACTTGTTTTTAACTTCATTTTATGAGTACATGGGATATGATTTTGAAAATGAAAACCCAGAGGTTGTTTTAGGGTTAACAGATATATTGCAAGCACTAATGGAGGACAGTTGGGTTGTATATGAACCAGAAGTAATTAGAATAACAACATCAAACCAAACTGTAAAAAAATTCTTTGGTGTTGATAAAATGATTGCTACTTTTGACGTTTCTGTTCGTTTTATTCAACAAGTGTTTGGTGTAGATCAATTAAGTAGCGAATTTGCTATGTATACCGTTGGAAATTTAAGCGACATAACTGGGCCTAGTGTATATTCTATAAAACTTCACGATACCATTAAGGTGTATTTTGATTTTGGTGATAGTTTTGAAGAAAGAGATCTTTATTTTGTACATGCTCCAGAAAGTATAGAGCTTGTACCAGGAAGAGAGTTTTATCGTCCTGCAACAGAAGATAGATTTATGGGTGTAACTAGAGACTATCTAGTTAGAGTTACAGATAGAATAGGAAGACAACCAGTAGTTGAAATGGTTGAAAAAAGACAAGAATGGGAACCATTACTTCCTACACCAACAACGGGCGCTGCTTATTATGGCTCTGAAGGATCAACTTATAACTATAATGTAGATTATTTATTACATGCAGCATATGATAGGAATACTGGATATTACACGGTTATTTCAGATTATAATTATGAGAATATATACGATCATGTCAATAAGGCATATGTGCTATCTTTAGGTGCTGAATTGAACTTTAAAAAGGCATATGAAGAACTTGGTGATGTCAAAACATATCTTAGAGAGGAAACACTTTTAAATGATATTAGGATTCGTTATGAATTTAATTCTAAAGTTGCGGGTGCATATGTAGTCACACATATTGGTAATGATGTAGTTCCAGGAAGAGTTTTGTATTTAAAAGATTATAATAAGTACGTTAGCTTTAATTCGGAAGCAAGTATACTTATTAAAGCTCGTGATCATTTGGCAAAAGTTTATGAACCAATGATAGAGACAAACAATGGTATTCCTTTTTATTTTGATTTAAAGACAGGATTGTATTATGCAAATGTCAAAGTAGTTATGGGAGCAGGGCAACCAGATAAATATTTTAAAATTAGATATGATTTAGATACTGATACTTTTAATGTAGCAAGAAGTGTGTCTAGTGATGAGTTGCAAAAAATTAGAAATGCACTTGAGCATCAACGTATTGTTTATTCAGATGAAATAGATTGGGATGGTGCAGATTTTTCACATATTACTTTTAATACATTAGATGAAAACTTATATGACTGGAATAATGAAGTTTTTGGCAATTTCATATGGGAAAAAACTAAGTGGGAAGAAATGACTCTAGAAGGTGGCTTATATATCGTTAAAGCAACAATTGGTAGAGGCATGATGGCTACTTATGTAGAAAATATTGAAGTTAAAGTCATTAATAGAACAATTGATACAGATAAGTATGTCTTGATAAATACCAAAAACCATGGACAAGTACAAGCACCTGTTGCAGCTGGTATAGAAATTGATCCTTATGTTTACTTGATATATAAATCATATTATGTAAACGTTTTAGGTGGCTTACCAACAGATTTTACTACTTGGTTTTTTGAAAAATATTTAGTGACATTTGTCTTTACTAAAATATATATCGATGCTCCTGAAGAAGATACTCCAGACGAAGTTGCAAGATTTAATTGGTATTTTGACAAGATAGATGGCAATGAAGTATATACTGAAGAGCAGATTAATAATAGAAATAAAGTCGCAAATATATTGCAAAAAACTTATGTATATACAGTCTTTCATAATCAAGTTATTGCCTTAGAGCTTAGAGTTCCATATCGCACATTAAAAGAGTTCTATGTACCTGGTGAAGATGAGCCAAATAAGTATACTGTTGATGCACTAGATCCAGCTACATACAATATACCTAAAAAATTAAAATATGTATTTTCAGGAACTACTTTAGATGAAAACGGTCAAATTGTATTAGATATTGATGATAATCCGATTATTGAAGATTTCATTTTGGATTTTAACAATATTCCAGAGTCTACTATATTCAAAAACTTACAAGAATTTATGCCAAGATTTTCTACTTTACCTAAAGCTATAGGTGGTCTTGATTTGATTAAATGGGCAAATCCAAAAGCAACAAATGTAAAGCTTATAAATGATTATGTAGATGGACATGTTAAACCTTTTGTGGAAATTGATTCTAACTTGACAAGTTCTTTTATAGACTTTTTAAATTGCTTTGATAAAAACTTACATTGGTATTATGATGATTGGTTCCATGTCTTGACAGTTACTGTTGAGGTTGATATTCCAGATAAGCAAGTATCTACGTTTAATAGAGATGTTTGTGGATTTAATCATTTCATCTCATCCGAAGAACATTATAATATCCAAATACAAGATTATTACAATGCTAGCGATAATACAAATGCTACTTGGGGATATTTTGCAGTTGATCCATATGATGAGAGCACTTGGACATTGCCAAGGGATATATATGTGCATTTTGATACTGATGTCCCTGATGTCTACACGAGAAGAGCATATAGTGTAAATTGGGAAAATCTAGAAGGCGATTTCAATGATTATTTTATTGAAAATGAAGATGGCTATTATATCAAAGACATTTCTAAGATGCCAAGCTTTTTCAGGTTAAGGTCATACATTGGTGATATTACAACAGAAAATAATATTAAATTTGAAATTATTGTATTGAATAGATCAGGCTATATTGAGGAGGTTAAGTTCTTAGACAGCCAAGGAGAAGAAATTGAAGGGATTCAAGTTGATTCAACATATAAGTCGGACATAGAAGACTACACTTCCCAAGCTACTGCATATAGATATGATGTTAATACATATAAGCGTTTCATAATGCCTTCAAATATTGAGATAACATTTAGAGATGGGGACATTAGAACATATAGTGTTATAAAATGGGGTAAAAATAATAGTGAATCAGCAGCCATGGAAGAAAATGATCCAGCTAAATATCGTTTATTGGCATTAGATCCTTGGAACCCTAATAAGACATTTAGAGCTGTTGCAACTGTTATAGGGCAAGCCATTAAAGAAAAGGTCTTTTTAATATTTGTGACAGACCCTAGGACTCCTCAAACAATTACAATAAATAATAAAAATGATAATTTTGCAGACGTTAACATTGATATAGGCACTGTATCAAACGCCATAGCTGGAACTGATATTTTAGTTTCTGGAATTAGAATTGACGAAAACGGGAAAGTATTAAATATCGTAGATGGCAATGCATTTTTCGTAGAAGGTAGAAGTGTAAATATATATGGATATATTAAACACTTGTTTGCAAACATTACTGTTAAATATGGAGATGAAACTACAGTTAATATCTTAGATGCTGCAACAAGTGCTGATGACAAATTGTATGCTGAGATTGATTTGCAAGAAATTTTGGCAAATGGTGGTTTACTTGGTCAAGAAATTAAAATATATCTAGGACAAGGCTCAATGGCACATGACTTAAATGTAACTGTTAAAGTCAATATATATAATGAATCCAATGAATATGATTGGGCTCAAATGGAACAAGAAGATTATTACATAATAACAAAGGAAATAGAGGCCTTTACACCTGACAACCTACCAAAATATCCAAATGGTTATGTATTTAAAGATCAATTAAATTTTGCAATTAGGTATAAAGATGGTACGGTTATAACTTATGGTAACGGAGCAGATGATGTGGCTTTGCCAAGTGAATGGTCTGTTGTTATGAGTCCTATCGGTGCAGAAGATGGTGGACTTGAAACAATGATGGGCTATTATTCAATAGACGATTATAAATTTGATATATATGACAAGATAACTATGTTAGATACGGAAACAATTTATTCAGGTGGTTGGTTATGGGTAACTACACTTTTGCCAGATGGTTCAAGGGTATATGTTAGATATGAATCAATCGGCATTGAAATTGGTTCGGCATATGATTCTGTAGACCCTACAAGTAGATATGCAATATCTCAAGGTGTTTTAACTATAGATAATTTATATGCACACTATCCTTTAGGAAATAATTTGCTTGCTACAAGATTACCAACAGTAGTACGATTATCAAATGGACTTCAAATTTCTGATTTGCGTTGGACTATTACAATGCCCGCAGCAAAACTAAATTCTATTAACTATTTAGGAAATATGACAGACACACAAGAAGAAAGAGCTTTTGCAACAACCAGGATAATGAGAGAAAACGTCACTTTATATCTAAATGTTCTTCCAACAGTAGTAAATCAAATTCGATATGGAACAGTAGCAGAAAATGGAACGAAGAGCTTTATATCAAATATTAAAGATGCTGATGGAATTATCAAATTAGAATTTGACATATATCAAAATATTGATTATAACGGGAAGTTTGTTCTACCTACAATTTTAAGTTTTAAATATGCTGGAAGAGATGCTGGCGAATATCAACATTTAAATCTAGCATATGAATATAGAGGCATAGGCTATACTTATTCAAAATCAGATCCTATTAGAACTGCGAGTTCTATAATGTACAATTTAAGTGGAATAACTGGACTTGATGATGTTCCAATTAACAGTGAACATCCTGATTATGTTTTACTTCAAACAGAGCGTGAGATTTTGCTTAATATAACATTGAAGGATGGGCAATTGGTCAAGTTTTTAATTCATATTAATAATAAAACTATTGATGAATATTTATTTGAAAATCTACCAGAAACAGTGGATAAGACATTGACTATTAATCCTTATTCAGCATATACAACAGTTCCAAGTAAAGTTACTATTAAATTCGTTGAAGGTCCAGACTATGTGTTTAATGCAAATTGGATTGCTCCAGCAATATATAATGGATTTTTCTTCAATACTTATAGGGAAAGTATTAACACACCAGAAAATAACAATCAAACAAGTTATAAGTTTGAAGCTACTTTGCCTGCAAAAGGAACAGTAAGTGCTCAATCTATGACTTTATTTGTCACTAGCTTGAATTACATAATAGATACATGGAGTTTCAAGCCAGGACAAGAAGAATCGTATATAGCAAATGCAGGCGAACAAACTAATCCAAATACTCATTATTTGTTTAATAATCCATTTGAAGAAAAGATATCTGTTCTACCAACTCAAATATTGAACCCATATTTTGGAATATATGCAAGTGCACCCGAATATCTCCCAGTATTTTGGGAAATTGTAGAAGAAGATGTCAATGCGGAAGGTACGATAACTAAAGTTGGGGATAACTATGTGCATACACCAAAAGTAATCAAAGGTAGAGTTTTCAATGCAAATGGACAACCTTTAGGTTTAAAAATCTCAGTTGCTAGATGGGATTTTCATGAAATACAACAACTTCAAGGCGGAAACTTTGAGCCTATGGTCCCAGCAGAATTTTTATTTAATGAAATGACAAATAAGTCTGCTCATAAACAATATAGAATAGGATTTAAGGTAAGAAGTTATTCTAATCCAAATTCAGCAACTACAGAATATAGAATATTCATTCCAGAAGATGAAGATCCAACCAAAGTTACAAACCTTTCAACTGGTGTGAAATATCAAGCAAATCATGCATATAGATTAGTTTGGGATAGTTTAGCCTTAGAAAATGCAAAAGCTACGCCGACACAAGGAAGATTCTATCTTGCAAACAATGATTTGGCAATTAAGTTTACAGCAGACAATGCAACTTATGCATATGCTAAACCTAACGTTACTGAAATAGATCTTGGTTTTGGAATGGGCGTTGAAAATTCAGCCATCTTTGTCGTTAATCCTATAGCTCCAGTTTTTAACTATAGCAATAGTGGTTCTCTTGTTATACCAATTCAGGCTAAGGGTAGAATCGGTCTTGATTCAAATGTTTTATTCAATAACCATCCAGATTTTATCATAGAAGCAGTTTGGGCACCAGAAGGTGGTTCTGCACCAATAATTCCCGAAGGTTTACTTGGTGGAGGTGTTGATAGAAACTTCCCAATTACTATAAGAATAAGGAAACATTCTGATCCTTCATATACACTTACTCAGTCATTTAGGATTATGTTGGTTGCATTAGATATGTCTCCAAAGCAAACTATCAATATTCCAAATCATAATTTATTAAATAGAGCTTCAGTTACAACTTTGTATAATGAATCTACATATTTAGATTTACCTAATCCATATCTAGAATCGTATCAAGAAATAATGCAATCTAGAGTTACAAGACATGAAAAGACAGACAATGCACTTAATATAGCATTGATAGATAATAACTTAATAGGAAAATTATATGATTATGAAGTTCTAGAATGGGATGGAACGGAAATAGTAGAAGGTGGCATGAGAACCATAAAATCTAGAAGAATTAAAATATTACAAAGGACTTATAATTCAGATATTGTCAGAAGAGTTGTCAGTGTAGATTACAAAATAGAAACACTAGACTTAGGCTTTGGAGCAGGAATGGATGCCGTACAATATAATCTTGAAACGGCAGCTGGTGATGCACCAGAATTTTCAAAGACAACTTTTGTAGTAAATCCTCTTGCACCTACATTTACAAGAGCGGGTGCACTAGTAGGTTCAAGTGCAAATGTTGTAGCTCTAGATAGCACCAAAATCGTTATCAAAGATAGTTCTAACGTGCCATTAGATGACACTCATACATATCAAGTTGTATTTTGGGATGCAAATAGTGGTGATACATCAATTTTACCAATTAGAAAGTATATGCTTGAAGGCGGTATTGTAGATGAATGGAAAATAAGGGTTGAAGTTATAAAAGGAGCTAATGTTGTTGCAACATTAATATACAATATTCAACTAGTATTTTTAGACATGAGACCACAAAACAATACAATACTATATTATACAGATGATTCTATATCAAGTTTAGTTAATACAAATTACGGAGAAGATAGATATGGGGAAACAACAAACCCATATGGAGCAAGTTATGCTAATTTAAGAGTACATTTAAACAGTGTAGCTAGTGATATTAGTACAATAGAATATATATATGAAGCCACTGCTTGGTCTAGTGAAGTATATCAAGATGGACTTGGAAATTTATATAGAGAGTCTATAACAGTAAAAGTAAACTTCTCAGGTCAAGATGAAGAGTTTATTACTGTTAATCCAGTATTAAGAAGACATGAGCCTTAAAATAGTATAAGTATGTATAAATATTAAGCGTTTAAAAGCAAGTAATATGAAATGAGTAAAAGAGTATAGGCATAAATACAAGGATTTAAAAGTAAGTAATGTGAAATGAGTAAAATAACATAGGTATAAATATAAGTATTTAAAAGTAAATAATATGAAATGACAAAAACAACACAGGCATAAATATAAGCATTTAAAAGTAAGCAATGTGAAATAAGCAAAATAACATATGAAAGCAAATAATGTGAAATGATAAAAACAAAATAGGTATAGATATAAGGATTTAAAAGTAAACATATAAAATAAGATAAAGGCTGATATGAAGAAAAACTTAAGAAACAGTTTAATATTGATTTTAATAGTTGCAATTGCTTTGTCGCTAGTTTTTGCACTGGCTTCTTGCAAGCCTAGTGGAGATAAAGAAGGCGAAAATCAAGATATTTTACCAGAAACACAATATGATAAAGTTGCAATATTGAAAAATATTAAAGATGGCTTAAATGCTCAAGTTGTAGATATAAATAATCAAACAAGCGGAATTAGAGAGATTAATCAAGAGTTTATATTTAGAGCATCTGGTGTAAACTTGATGATATACTACAAAGCAAAAATAGATGTAGAGAAAAAGGAAGATAGTGAGATATTATTTAAAATAGATAACCTTTCAGAGCATACAAATGCATTGTTTATATTTTATCACAACAAAGATTTATATCTATATTTGGGTAAAAATATATATGATTTAGAAGATTTTAATATAGATGATAAGGATTATACACAAAAAATAGTTATTGAAAATTTCTCAACACATAGGTTTTTTGATACTTTTATGAATCTTGTTGAATCTATGGATTTAAAGGACTTTATTTATTCAGATCTAGTTACAAGTAAAATAGGTGCTATGTATGATAGTGTTGAAACCAAAAATATTGTACAAACACCACTTGATACTGAAGGGACAGTGTCAACAGTGATTAAAGATATTGATCTTGATAAATATAAGCAAATTGTTAATGGTTTTGTGGAAAATAATTTTATAGAAATTGGAACAAAGATTGATGTTTTGACTAGAGCTTTCTTTGGTTTTAAGTTTTCAAACTTAAATTCATTTCAAGTATCAAGACTTACATTAAAAGAAATTGAAACAATAGAGCGTGCTAAGCCTGGAAGATCAGATAAGTTTGTAGATAGTATTAGTATCATTTTTTCAGATAAACAATCTGATAACATTACAGATTATGAAATTGGATTTAAATATAACACTAAGGTTATTGAAAGAAATCAATTTAAATATTTTACCGAAACAGAAATTGGACCACTATCTCCTACAAAGATTGATTATCAAAGAGGCGGAGTTGGGAAATTCCATTTGATTGGAAATACCGTAATTCCTGGAACACATTCAGATATAGGCGAGGATTGGTATACTGAAATTAAGGGAAATCTTACTGCAAATGATAATGAAGAACATAGTGAAAATAAATTTATGTTTACCCTTAGAGATAAATCTGTCATGCAAGAAGGGGAGAGTGCATATAATAATGTTATCCTAGAAGCTTGGTTAAAAAATGGTAGATTATATATAGATGCAACGGGGCTTCTTGAAAAATATATAGGAGCATCTATTGATTATGAAGTAGCGGGACTCCCTAGAGCCTATTTAGAAGATGTTAATGTTTCAAGCTTTATTGCAGCGACATATTCGAAAATATTTGAAAGTGGGTTACAAAATCTCAACATGCTTTCAATTTTTGAGCAATTCACTACTGAGGATGAGCAAATACAATCTAATTATAAAGATTATTTGGAATTTATAGAATCTGATGGTGACACATTAATTCTAACAATCAATAAGAAATTTGTTGAAACTGTTGTGGGAGAAGGAAAAACATTAGCTTCTGTGATAGGTGAAAATTTAAATTTAGAACCAGAATTAATAAGAGCTATTGAATCAGTGGATATATTTGATAATTTATCAGCCAAATTTAAGTATAATTTTTCTAAACGTAAGATTACTTTGGAAATGTACAACAAGGCACAGCTTATAGCAACTGTATTTTTAGATGTACAAGAAATAACTGATGAGTTTAAGTTTGTGTATCCAGACGAAAACGATCCTGTATATTTTGAAACTTTCAATCCGTTAGAAAATCCTAGTGTAAAAAATATTAATTTAGATATCAATCTAAACCATCAAAAGGCACAAGGGCTTGATATTTCAAGGTTTGTTGGTCTTTTTGCAGGTGATGTTAGTGGAAAAAATACTCAATTAAACTTAACTGTAAATGAGGGGTTGTCTATTAGAGGAGATATTTGGCAAGATGATCAAAGAACCTTTGTTCATTTGAAAGTATATAAAACCAAAATTTCACCAGTAGGAGAAGAGCTTTTATTTGAAATTGCTACCAATAAAAATAAGACAGATGAATTTTTAGTGTACAGCAAAATGCATAATTTAAGATATAAAATTTCTCAAACTACCCTTAAGGAATTATATAATGAACTAGTTGGAAGCAATCAGTTGTTTGAATATGATGAAATTGTTAGGTTAATTGTTAAGGCAAATGATTATGGTCAGTTAATTTTGAGGGGAGATGATATGTTCATAGATATAAAACCAAAATCAGGCACCGAAAACATACTGAAAAAATATACTGGTTCTGATGGATTGTTTGCTCAAATAAAATTGAAGGGGAATTTTGAAGTGCCCGCAGGCTTTTCTACTATTAACCCTAGCGACTATAGTGATGTAACTTTATCATTTGACCAAGAAGTGGTATATTTAGAAAATATTTATCAACTAAGGTTTGTTGATAAAGTAAATGTTTTAGTAGATGGAAATAACTATTTATTTAATGCTAGCTACAAAGAAAGTAGTATTAGTTTTGTCCCAGGTAAAGATTCATATAATCCCCTTGTTAGATTGTTTGGTCAGGAAAAATCTTACAATATAAGGATTACAGATAACATCAATGGGCATAAGAAAATTCAAAGATTAAGAAGTGGTTTTATGGAAATAAATCCTTCTATGGAAAATCCTGTGCCTAAAAAAATTGATGTTATATATCAAGATGGAACCTCGGGCAAGGTGGATTTTAGAATTATTGACTTTGAGTATACTAATGAAAATATTATAAATGCTATAAACGGAGAGCCATATAAAGCATATAAGATTGTTGTAGGCGAAGGCTCAATTTACGAGACAAAATATAATCTAGAAGTAAAAATTATTTCTTGTGCTATTAAATCAATTGCTGGAGTTTATGCTTATGACATTCCTGTTGTGGCAAGCATTAGTATAGATCCTGTTGAGTATGCTTTGCAAATATCCGACCATGGAAAATATCATAAAACAGCTAATCCTAACGGATATAATCCAATCATATATAGATCTGTGGCTACAGAGGAATATGGAAGAAATGATTTGGTTATAGAATTTTGGGAAGAGATAGGTAATCCAAGTAAGGGAACTAGAAAAGAAGTTGTTAGTGATCCAAACTGGGATTTTGATTTTGATGAAATTAACTATGAAGGCTTTACAAAATTAGTGCTTGGCAAGTATAACACCATTGATATTGCGATGGAATTGGTTGTTGAAAATAAGAGTGTTTCGCACGTTAAGATAAATGATGAGCCAAATGCTTATTACACAGTAGATGCACTGAAAAAAGCAACACATACAATTCCTTCAATAACTTCAAGTCAAAATGAAGTAAGAGTTTATTTTGCATCTGGTCATTATAGAATAATAGGCGAAGGTGAGCCAATTGATGATCCATATTTTGACGGTTATTGCAATAAACCATTAGTTTGGACATATCCAACGGCAAACTTTGCCCAAGTAGATGGGACAAGAATGCCACTGAATGGTGGAACTCAAAACAAAACCACAGCAAGCTTTGGTTTCCCTTCTATTGGTGTGCAAACGCTGACCTTAAATGTTGTGTGTCCAACAAGGGTTCCAAAGTATGTTGAAGATACTTCTATTGCAATAGTTAGAATTGAATATTATCCAGAGACAAATACAATTAATGAGAATGCAACAATTAGAGAAGCTATAAAAACTCACATGCTTTCATTTTATGAAGATGGTGACATGGGCTTACCTTTTGAGTTTGATCCATATAGTTCAAGAGACGAAAATTTAAAATTACCAAGTCATATTTATATGAATGCAGTATATGCTGGGAATATAACTAAGAGAACTAAATATAATGTAACTTGGAAATCTATTAGGTCAACAGATGAAACAATTGATAATAGAAATATTATAGAAGCTAGTGGAAAAATTAAAAATGCACTTGCAGTAGAAAGTTATTTGGAGGTAAATGGAGTTTTAGGAGATCATTTAAAAACCAATATTCGTTTATTAATTCATAATAAATCTGCTGCATATGATAGGGTAATTTTCTATGGTGACTATGACAGTGAAAACGAGGAATATGAAGAATATAAATATGATAATGATGATGGCCAAAATAAAAACCCAATTGAAGTTATAAATGAATTTGGAAAAGGAAGCTATTCTCTAGAAAAGTTAAATGCATATAATGATTTAATTCTTCCCGCATATGCAAAATTAATATTCCCAGAGGGTGTTACTCTTGAAGATAACATTTATGCAATTACATGGAAAACAGAAGCTGGTCTTAGTCTAGAAGAATATATTAGTACTGTTTTGACCCCAGAAGGTGGACAAGTTGAGTTTCATGGACTTATTGGCGGTGGAGATATCGTATCACAAGTTATTCCTGTGCTATTAAAATTTAGTGATAAACAAGTTGTTGGAGATGAAATTTTTGGAGTTGTTTCAACTTTAACTCCTACAAGTAATTCATTTTCTGGAAGCGGAGATAGATATGAGGTAATCAACACATATTCAACAGAAAGTGCCGAAATATTAGAGCAATTTTCAAGTGGTTCAAACCATCAAGTGGGAGTGAGATTTGAAGATGGAACAGTGGCTTTAGATGTAGATGCAGTATTTTATAATTTAGCTGAGCTAACTACTTTATTACAAAGCCCATATGGCTCTGATTCAAGATTTAATGAGGAGCTTTATCCAAATAGTACATTTACACTGCAAGGCAAGATTAAAGCTGGTACTACGCTTGAGCAAGAGGTATCTTTAAGACTAAGAATAGATTCACAGATTATAGCAGGTTTTAACTTTTCTAGGATAGACAGTGCATATAGACTAATGGAAGCTGGTGTAAGTGCCATAAAAGTTGAACAATCGCATGAGATTTATACTGGAGGCCAATTGGTTGGCGAAAATACTTTAACAATTACTATCAATAAGCCATTTTTATTGAAAAAACGAGTTGGTGATAGTTTCCAAACTGTTAATTTAGAAGAATATCTAACTTATATATTCGAACGCTTAAATATTTCTCTTGGGTCAAGATCAATTGATGCAAAAGCTCATGTCAATTTTATAGAAAACTTTAACGATATAGCTTATCACAAAATAAGTGCTCCAGGTGTGAATGTCACTTATGAAGAGAGTAACAATGTCGTTGCAATTAAACTTGGATTAGATAAGTTTGGTGAAGGATCATGTAAAGAGCCTTACTCATTGGTTATAAAAGTTAGAAGAGATCAAGCCAGAGAGACATCTGTTACAGAGCAAGTAGAGGTGTTTGATAAATATGGAATTCCACTATATGGAAGTAGTTATGGATATACTATTCCTCAAAATTACTTAATTAATTTCACTGCTAGTGGGCTTGTCGAATTTAATGATTTAGTATGGCTTGCAAAAAGAAATTATCCAAATGCAAATATAACTAAAGATGCGGTTGTGACAAATGTAATAAATAATTTCTTTACCTTTAATCAAAATAGCCCACTTGAACTATATGCTATTTTACCAAATGGTGAAAGATTTTCAAGAACTTTAAATTTCTTAGGAAAATCCATATCAAATATCAATTATGAGATAGTAGATGCTGGAAAATTTAATATAACTAGCACATTTAATGCCTCAGATGCTGGAACTTTAAAAATTAAGGATATATATGAATTTTTCCCAGTTGAAGATATTATTTTGCAGTTACCAAGATATATTAGACCACTTAGGACACAAGCTGACAATCAAGAAAAAGTTTCTTTTGAAATTGCAACAGATTGGACACCTTTTGCGGTTTTTGCTCAAGAATTTGAAAAAGAACCGGATGTATGGGAATATGTGGAAGTTGACGGTAAATATGTATTTGATATTAATAAAATTAAAGCTCAGTTTACTTCACTAGGTTTAGCTAGAACTCCATTTGCTAGAACCAAAATTGTAGGATACAACGGTCAAGAACAAGAAGTTCATATGTATGTTCAAATAGAATCAGTTGGCGCAGGAAGAGTATCTCATTCGGAAATTAACTTTATTGATAATCATTTAAGATTTGATCCATATGAAAACCCTGAAAATACAGGCGAATTTATTTTACCCAAAGATATTTTATTAACATATAAAGATTCGGAAAATAAAGATGTTAGTCATCAATTTGCAAACACAGATAATATTTCTTATGAGATAAAAAATCAAATTACTGGTGAGTTTGAGCCAATTGAAAAAATAACATATAATCGCTTTGGTCATACTCTAGATAGTAAATATGGTGAAAGTACAAGTACACTGACACTTCGTGTAGTATTACCAGATGACAACAGATGCACGACAATAACAATAGAGTGTTTAAATAGAGTTATTCAAAGTGTCCAAGTAGCAAACAAGAAAACTTTACAAAATGAAGAAAGTAATCTAATTGAAGCTACATACTATATTGATCCATATGACAAAGAAACCTTTACTTTACCAGAATATGCATACTTTAGTTTTGGTGAAGGTGAATATATTGAAGAAAATGTTGAAGTTAAGATTGAATTAAATAAATTTAGTGAGGATTACCCATTTACATTAAATGAAAATGGCACATATGTTTATTCTCCTACAACCAACTCACATCAAGGTGGTCAATATTTGTTTTATGGCTACTTGAAAGGTTTTGGACAAGGTGATGCAAGACAGTATTTCTTTATTAATGTTTTTATTTTAAATAGGACTCTTGTAGAAAAACCTCTTGAATTAAGAAGTGACTATAGATTAGAAGAGTACAATAAAAACCCAATTGAGTTTTTAGCAAGAGATATTCCGTATAAATTAAATGAAGGTGATGCAAGTTTTGCAGATATTAGTAACGTTGATTTTACTTTGATCGATGATATGACATCGTTAGAGACAAGTTTAAAGGATCTTCCAGAAAATGCTGGTGCAACATTTATTTACCAAAACATATATGCAAATGGAATATTTAATTCTTATTTTACACTATCTAATCCAGTAATACCCGAAATAAAATGGTTTTTGACTGTTGGTGGTACAAGTAGGGAAATAACAAATGATGATATTGTCCCAACTGGGTTTACATTCGTTTTAGATGGTTATATTGGCTATGGAAGTGAAACAAACTATGTACAGAGCGAAAAGATTAGCTTAAAATTACAAGCAAGGAAGTGGACTTTTGATAGGATACAAGATGTTGATATTGGTGAATCTGACCCTGCAATTGCCTTTAGCCCATTTACAAGAGAGCCCATTGATGAAACATTTGTAGTATTTTTCAAATACACTAATTATAACAACATAGTACAAGAAGCATCTCTTACTTTCGTTTCAGAAACAGCATATGAAAAATATTTACTTGCGTACGAACAATATCTAGAAGCTTATCAACAATATTTGGAAAATGGTGGGGTGGAGCCAACACCTCAAATGCGTCCTTTGGCATGTATATATTGGGGAGATGTCGGAAGCATTACAGAAGAGTTACAGGTTAAGCATCGATTAACTTTAAGAAACCCTCTAAAGAGCGATGCAGGTCCTAATGATATAAGAACGGGCGAAAGATACACTTATTCATTCCAGCAAGTTCCTATAAATGAAATTTCATTTGGGTTTGGTCCAGATGGAGGATATGGCGAATCTGGGCAAGCTGCATATATTGTAGATCCTTTAAATATTGTTATTCCACAAACCGTTCTAGCTAGAGGACATTCAACTGGTGAAGGAACTCCAATGGTTGACATCGGTGAAGTTGGGATTACTTGGCCTCAAGGTTTTTGGAATTATTCAAATATTTCGATGACTACTGCTACTAAAGAAGTAGAGGTAACTTTAAAGTTTTCACCAGAATCGGAAGGCATTCCATTTACAGTAAAGGTTCATTTTATAAATCGTGCACCTAATGAAATAGCTACAAATGATAAGCCAAACTCATATTCAACAACAAGTTCTAGTGGTGGTTATGCAAACTTGATGCATAGAGATGCAAATAATAATCAAGTTTGGTCATTTAGAATGAACCCAGTAAACCCTCTATTGTATGTTGAGGCAATTGATGATCCTAGAATAAATGTTAAGTATTGGGATGAAATCTTTTCTTCTACAGTATCTGGTGCATTAAAAGATAGCTATTATCTATTGCCTTCAAGATTGAGAATAAGATATAAAGAACAAACAAATAGTTTTGTAAAAACATATGGAATTCCTTTCTATGGTAATACAATTGAGTTAATTGATGTTAGGTGGTTGATAAGTAGAGATGTCCCTCTTGAGGGAGCATCAGATACAAATTATATAAGTGCAAGTATTAGGTCGTTTAAGGTTAAATATACGCAAATAATCAATGGCGTTTCGGATACTATAATTACTGATGTGTTAGACTTGGGTAATGATAAAGGAACAACTCCACTATTAGGTCATTTTTACACTCTAAATCTTCAAGTTTTAGATAAGTCAGTAGAAAAAACTGATATTTCTGAAAAAATGTTAATTACTCAAGTTGGGACTGGTATTGTATTTAGCTTGCAAGATGCCTATGAAAGCTATGCATTAGATCCATACAATGTTGATTTCCCTGATACAGTAAAAGTTGATTTTGAAGATGGTACTAATGCAATATATACTGATTTAGATTGGGATTATAATGAGGCATATTTGAATAGAGCTGATGTTATTTCTGGACAAGTTCCTGAAGGATTTATGTATTTATATGCTTCATTTAAAATTTATGGTGCAAGGCTTCATGTTAGATTTAAGATTAGACCTAGAAATATAGAGGTTACATATGAAGTTGGCGATGAAACTTCCATTAGACCATTGAAGGGTGGAATAATATATATAGTGAAAGAAAATACACCAGAAGATCCAGAAAATCCTGGGCAAACACTTCCTTTACCTCCATCTCAAGCAAGGGCTATTTTAAGGTCCCAATTACCTACACATTTATACTATAACTTTGAAATTGGAGGTGGCGTTACCGAAATTGCCAAAGTACCATTGAACTTTGAAAATAATGCATTAAACTCTATTGACATTACTAAAGTAAGAGACTATGGACCAATACTTGGAAATCTTGGTAAAGTTGATAAAAATAATATTGAATTTATTATTAGAGTTTTTGACCCCAAGTTAACAAGTGTAAATAGTATAGAAGCTACCAATTCGTATGTTGTATCTAACTACATATATGATGAAATTAATGTCCCAGTTACAAGAAGAGGGGAATATACTCCTGGTGCCGAAATTGAAAAACTTCCAGATAAAATAATGTTAACTTATGACATATATGGTGGAGCATATGCAGATATTAAATCTATACAATACATATTCCCACAAGGTGCCAGTCCGTATGCTCTAGTTAAAGCTAGTTATATCTTTAAATTAGCAGATACTGATTCAAGGTTATTCGGTGCAGATTCATTGCTTTCTGATAACAAAGATAGGCAAATGATATCAATGAAAGTTCCAGTTAAAACATATGTTTACAATAATGCTGAGGCTGCTGAAGCAAGATTTACTCAAAATTATTATGAAGTTGAACTCGGATCTAAAATTAAGGCATCTGAATTACCAAATGTTATAGTTGGTGTAAACAGACAAATCAAGCCACTTTGGGTGATAAATAATATAAATACCAATAAAGCAGGAACATATAAAGCGTATTGTTATTTTAAAAATGCTTATGGTGATATAATCGAAGGTTCTATTGATATCATCGTGAAAAAATATAAACTAATGTATGATTCAGAAGATGGTGGTAAAAAAGACTTTTTCATTGAAGGTGCTTTCTTAGATAGGTCATATTCTGGCGAAGAAGTCGACATATACCCATATATTATATCTGAACCTTTGCTTAGGGAGGATGGCTCCTTTGCGCCACTTACCAAATATACTATTGAATACAGCATTGATAACGGTGCAAGTTGGCAAAAAGGGCAACCTATTGATGTAAACCCAGCAGAGTATCGTTATCGAGTTAGAATTTCTGTGACAGATGATGATGATTATAACGTAACTGGCTCCATTTCATTTTATCTAAGAATTCAGCCACTAAATATTTATGCTACTGATATCAAGTTTGTGCAAAATGGTATTGAAGTTACAGGCATGGTAACCTACACATATGATGGTCAAGAGAAGTACCCCCAAACTACAGGTGTACATAAAGATGTTTCATTTATTAGAGAATATAGGCTGATTATCCCAGGTGAAGAAACCGTGTTTTCTTCTTCACTAAGTCCAATTAATGTTGGTAAATATGAAATGAAACTTAGTTTTGCTCCAGGTCAACAAAACTTTATTATTGAAGATGCCGCAGCGAAATTAATCCAAATACAAATAAATAAACCAGAAATTGAGTATTCAATTGCACAAAATATGGTATATACGGGAAGTCCTGCGGATGTGCCTGTTATAGGACTTCCACAAAATTTATCTGGTTTGAATGTCACTTATATTTACTATAAGGAAGAAGGAAGTCAATATAGACTGCAGCCAAGTGGAACAAAAATAGTCGATGCAGGCAGGTATAAAGTTACGGTAAAAATTGATGGAGGAAATAACTATCCGTCAGTCAATATTGAAGGATCACCACAAAACAATGCATTGAAAAATGCTGAATTTGAAATATTAAAAAAGAAGATTATCGTCAACATAAATACTGTACGAAGCGAATATTTAGCAGCAATTAAGCCTTTTGATAGTGCATTAACTATTATAAATGCAGATGACACAAGTGAAATTATTTCAGGTGCTGAGGCAATAAATATATTAAAACAAAATTTAAATCATGATGCGGAAGATCAAAATATTCGTTTTAGGATATTGTCTGAAGCTGGAAATTTAACGTCAAGGCATTTGATAGGAAACTATAATTTATATTTTGATACTTCAATAGCATTTAATTTAAAAAATTATGAAATACAAGAAATAAATAACGGGCAATATATTATAGAGGCAGCTCAGGCTATTGTAATTGAAAATAGTACACAGCTAGCGGCAAATATTAATAATTTAAGAAACGGTGATACCGTCAGATGGTATTTGAAGTCGGGTGATTATGGTGTAATTACTTTAAATAAAAATGCGTCAGTTTCAATTGTTGGTTGCTATGATCCACTAGAAATAGAGGAAAAGATTTTGGTTAATTTTTCTAAGATTACAGTTCAAAAGGGTTCACTCAACTTAAATATTGTAAAATTCAATGGCTATGAAGGGCATGCAAATCTTTTAGTTGAGGGTGCTTCATCAGTCACGATAAATAATACATATTTTTCTGCTATAGATGATCAACCAGGACAAATTTCACCAAAGATTCCAAACACCAAAGCAATACATGTTACCTCTAGTTTTACTAACACATTGTTTATAAACAATACGATATTCAAAAATTATGAAAAAGCGATATTAATAAATGGTGGCTCAATTGAATCTACAAATTCAATATTAACAAATAATAATATAGCATGTGAAATAACTACTCGAAATAAGTATGTATATTTTGAAAGTGTTACTTTTAACGGAAATAATACGGCTTTAAACTTTACTACTGAAGTAGCAAATACTAGCTTGCAAAACAATATCTTTAGTGGAAATAAGATAGCAATTAATCGTGGTCAAGTTGTTTTGAGGGCTGATACAATTTATCAAAATATATTCAGTTCAAATGAGAAAAATATAAATCCTTAAGATTTCATAGTAATGTATTATTTGATTAAATATACAAATAAGAATTCTAAAATTGTTACATATGTTTCCCTAAATACGAATTTATTTTTTGTAAGGCTATTTTAGTAATATGTAGAAGTTCATTATTGATAAGTTAATAACGATGAAAGAAATTCATGAAATAATACAAAGATATACCAAATATTATGATATATATCCAAATGGTAATAGCACTTTTATTTTATTGTATTTACCATATCGTCCATTCAAAAAATTTCCTAAAGGCCATGCAGTAATAGATTCATATTATTTGAGTTCTAATAAAATTTATCATTTAAAAGTGGCAATTGAAAAACACCTTGGTTCATACAATGTCATAAAACCAAGTATTCCATATAAAAATCTTTTTTTGGAATCAGGAATTGGAATTCTTTTGAAAAATGGATTGATCTCTATTCCTCCCTTTGGTACGAGGGTGGTATTAGAAGCAATTGAAATTAATCAGCCTATTGAGATAGAGAGAAATCAAAATAATAGGTTGTATAGCAAACAACAACAAGATAAAGAAATGGCCAATTGTGAAGCTTGCTTAAAATGTATTTTTTCTTGCCCATCAAAAGCCTTATCTCAAAGTGATTTTCATTTTGAAAAGTGTATTAGGTTTCTTATGGATGATCCTTATAAAAATCATGAAACTCTTGTTTCTTTGAAAGCTAATTTTCTTGGTTGTGAAATTTGTCAAAATGTATGTCCACATAATAAAGACATTGAAAAGATAGATGTTCCAAATGCACTTCTTAAAGAATTAAATATTAAGAAGTTAATAGAAAATAGTAAAAAAGGAAAGGTCGCTTTAGAACCCTTAGCGAGTTTTATAGGGCAAAATTATAATCGTCCTTTACGTATCAACAAGTTAGCTCAAATTGCTAAGGAAATAGCTTGCAAAAATTCAAAAAAGAGTTAGCACATATCCTTATCTAATAAATTGGTTGTTAAGTGCTAGATATTAAAGTGACTATAGTATAAAATAGAGATAGTATAAAATAAAAAAGAGGGGAAATTTTTGTGGTAGATCAGAAATTAATTGTAGATGCAGATTTGTTTCTTTTTGACTTAGATGGAACAATATATCTTGGAGATAAAGTTATACCTGGGGCAATCGAAACATTGAAAAAACTTACAGCCTTAGGGAAGAAGGTTTGTTTTTTGACTAATAATAGTTCAAAAGATAAGACCGAATACGTGAAAAAAATTACAGATATGGGTTATCCTGTCGATTTGTTTCAAATAGTAACCTCTACAATGGCCGCAATTCAATATTTGCATACCCGCAAACCTGGAAAAAGTGTATATCCAATAGGCACCCCCACATTTGTTAAAGAATTAGAAAAGGCTCACATAAAAATAGAAGAAGATGCAGATATTGTTCTTTTGGCTTTTGACACTACATTAACATACGATAAACTATGGAAGGCCAATATACTGCTTGAAAAAGGAAAAGAGTTTATCGCAACACATCCAGATTTAGTTTGTCCACATGAACATGGCGATATGCCAGATGTTGGAGCAATGATTGCTTTATTTGAAACATCTTCAGGGAGATCTCCAAGTGTAATTTGTGGAAAACCACACTCCCCAATGGCTGAAATTATTTCAAGTCTATTTTATGTGGAAAAACCTAGAATTGCGATGATAGGTGATAGGCTATATACGGATATTCTTTTTGGTATAAATAATGGGATGCAATCTATTTTGGTCTTGTCTGGAGAAACAACAAAGGAAATGTTGGATGCATCTGGAATAAAGCCAACATATGTATTTGATTCCATAGTAAACCTCTTTGAAACAGTGACTAACTAATGCTTTATTTGACATTTTTATATGCTCTAATAATTGCAAATGTATAAATATTAATATATAATAACTGCATAATATTTTAAGATAGGATAGTTTAATGAAGAAAAAGCAATTAGGAATAGTTTTTATATTGATTGTGGTGTTGGTTTTGACTTTTGTCTTAGCAAGTTGCACCACTTCTTTCAAGCAAAAAGCAGTACAAACAGATTTTAGTAATTTAAATGTTACATCAAATGGCGGTCTTGCTGTTGGTGTAGGAAATTATGTTTATTTTATAAATGGCTCTGCAGGTCAAGAAGGGTATAATGTATGGGGAAAGACAGTTAAAGGTGCCATTATGAGAGTCGAGTTAGATGCAGATAAAAACCCTATTAGCAGTACTTTAACAACTATTATCCCTAAAAATGTTCATGGTACAAAAAAAACAGGATTGGTGGTTTTAGGTGATAGGATATTTTTTACATCCCCCTCAATAAACACAAATAGTAAAGGTGAGCCTCTTTCAGGTAGAATGGTTTTATTGTCATCTAAATTAGATGGTACTGATGTTAAGGTCATAAAAGAATTTGAAAGTTATGATATTGAATATAAAGTCACTAATAATGGATTTGTTTTATATTTGGAAGGGGGCACTTTATACTCGTTAAATCTTTCAAAAAGGAAACCAAAAGCTGTAGAAATTGACAAAGAAATTACTAGTTTTAAATTTATGGATTATCCCACTCAAAAAGATTCGGTTTTTGCAAAAACAATAATTTATACTAAGGCTTCGGAAAATAAAGCAGATAAATTTAATACAGTTTGGCAATATACCGCAGGTGGCGACAAAAAAGAAATATTTAATGGTAACCCAAAAGGTTCTTATCTAGGCAAAAAGGATATAGAAGATCCAAATGGATATACTTTGGCCTTAAATCAATTGATTTATGTCGATAAAGACACTCTTCGTCTTGTTTATAATAAAAGCAAAGCTGTTCATGCTAGCAACAATGAATATCTTGGTACATATTCATATGATTTTTCCACTGCATATAGCTTTGATTATAAAAAAGAAGTTAGGTATTCAATGGTCGATACTATTGCAAATTTGAGATTTATTGGAAAGCCAGCAGAAATCAAAGCAGGTAAGTTTGTTCTAGCAACTAAAACTTCAGGTACGGCACCAGGCTTATACTATTCTCAAAAGAGAGAAGTAGCTGATGGCTTTAATCGCTTGTATGATTTGGAAGAGCCAGAAGCACAAGTTGTTGTTGCTTCAAGCATGACTTTACTTGAAGTAATTGAAGGTCAAAATATAAGTGTGAGGTATTTAGATTCAAATAAAATCTACAATAAGGCTATATTGTCTATATCAAGTGACGGTTTTACTAAATTACCTTTAAATGCAGATTTATATCTTGTTTTTGACAAAACTGCAGACACTGCATGGCTAGGGATTGATAATGTGCATGAAGGAAAATATTATTATTTTAACTCAGACGCCTTAAAAAACACTTATTGGTACGATGCAAAGAAAGTTGTAGAAAAAGATAAAAGGACTATGGTTGCTTATCAAGTAGGCAAATTTTCTCAAGCTGATGAAATCGCAATGCTTAAAGCCGTAGAAGGAGAAGAATAACATTAAAACATTTAATTAACCATAAGACACTCCCAATTGGGGGTGTTTTTTTATATTTTTTAAATTTATCAAATCATTAAAATTGGTTGAAAATGTGGGACAAACACTGTTTGTTACAATTTAATATTGAAATTTAGATACGTATAATGAAGTTGTTAGATTAAGGTTTACAAGACTTTTAAAAAAAATAAAAAAGAAAAACAAAAAGTATATAAAAAGTCTTGTATTTTATATACATTAACAATATAATATAGCCAACTTACACACCTTAGGCTTTTAAGCAAGGTTTTACAATCAAAAATAAATCGAATTTAGGAGTAAATATGGCAAAATTAAAAATATGTCCCAGATGTGAAATTAACTATATACCCTTAGACCAAGAATATTGCTCAATTTGTGAAGCGGAACTCAAGGGAATAAAATCTGAAGAAGAAGAGACCCTTTGTCCTAAATGTGGAGTTAATTATTTAGAAGAGGGTGAGAAAATTTGTTTCGAATGTGCAGAAAAGAAAAAAAAGAAGATAATGGAGGCTGATGATGAGTTGCTTCCATATGAAGATGAGGAAATAGAGGAAGAAGATGATGAGGAAGATGTAGAGTCTTTAGATGAATTGGCAGATGAAGAGTGGCTTGAAGAAGGCGAAGATGATGATTTAGAAGATGATGATTATGATGATGACGACGATTATGATGATGACGATGATTTTGAAGACTTAGAAATCGATGATTTAGAGATTGATGATTTAGATGATGATGACTATGACGACGATTATGATGATGAACCCGATTATGATGACGATGATTTAGATGACGACGATTATGATGACGAAAACGATGATGATGACGATGGAAAGGATGATTTAAAGCTAAATTTAGCGGATTTTGCAGATTATGATGACGATGATGAAGATGACGATGATGAAGATGACGATGATGAAGATGATGATAAATAAATCCTAGTTTAATTATGAAGTTGTATTTGTATAGAGTGTGTTTGTAAAAATGCACTCTTTTCATTTATCTATAGGACTGAAGGTATATGTGTTTAAAAACCTGCAAAAGTTTAACATTTCTTTAATGTGCCTGAAAATTTAGTGTATTGAATAGAAAAAGTTTAAACAATTGCATTTACTAGACTTGAAGAGTGAGTGTATTCGTGCTATTATTTGATAAACACTATAATATTTTATATTTAAATATATACATAAAAACGTGTGTGTGTTAATATTATATATAAGTAAAGTAGTCGAAAATAAATTTAATAGCAAATAATATGGCAACTGTGAGAAAAATAAAAATTTCAAAATTATGTATCGTAACAGTTTTTATAGCTTTTCTTTTGGCTATAGTTTTTTTACCGTTTATGAAATTAGGCGGGACAGCCTTTGCTGAAGGAATAGGGGAAGCTAGCTTAGCTTTCACTGTTGATGCGGGAAGTTTTGTTTCTGGTACATATTTAACAAAAGATGTAGACGACCTTCCTGTTTTCGAGCTTACTTTTTCAACATTAACACCTCAAACAATCATGGATACTTATGGCTCAGAACTTTTTTTGGAGTATGTGGAGCATACAAGCGTTGTAGATGATATGAGTGTTGTTGGACCAACTTTGCCTTGGACTTCATTAAAAACTGATGGAGTTGCAGGAAAAGAAAATTTTAGTTTAGTTAACAAGAAAGGTTATTTATGTGTAGAGCATTTGACAACAAAATTTAAGACTGCAAATCCTGAAGCACAAGAATATAGAAGAATGATATATTTTAGAGCTAGGCAAGCAGACTCCGACAATCCTGGCACATATGTATACTATTATTACACTTCCCCAGTTTGGGATGTTTTTGTAAATTTAGCATCACCTTCAGATGAACTAAAATATGAACTAGAAATAACTCCTTATGGATTTACTCCAAGTATTGTTACATATAAAACTGAACTTGGTGAAGATGGAATGGGTTTTAGTGTTAGATTTAAATCAGAGAGCACTCAAAATAACATTACATCTATGAATTTTTCTTTTATCATGCTTGATGAAACTCTTGCAGCAAATCCGTTTCAAAATCTAGAAAACTGGATTCCTTTTACAGATTGTGCTTTTGTAGATGACCCATATAAGATTTGTTTAGCAAAAAAAGATGTTGAGTTGGATGACCGCTTTTTCCCAAATAAGACGACTTTAAGCATTAGATATATATATTTTCAAATAGAAGATACAACCGATTCACCTTCGGTTAAATATCGTTCGCCTTTGTGGTTTGAAATAAAACTTGAGCCCTCAAATCCACCTGAGGATCTTCAAATTTTAAATGTAAATGCAACATATGAAGGAAATAGAGATTATCCACTTCATATTTCAAATGCATCGGGATTGCCTAAAATATGGTCAAAAGAAGGCATATCCATGGAAGTTTCTACTAGCATACAAGCAACAGACGTTAGAGCTGTATTTATGAATGGTATTTTAGCTAGTCAATCAGTATATTTTTCATATAATGAAGAGACATTGAGATATGAAGCAAATATTTTACATGAAAATATAAGCATTGGAAATGATAGCGTTGGTATGTATTCTGGTGAACTCAAAATTTTTGCTCAAGCAGGAGATATTACAAGGGAGGTTTCTGTATATGTACACATAGACAGGACAATTCCTAACATTAACTGTGATGCAAAAACGGAAGGTGGGCTTGCTTATAATTATAACGACCCTAATGCATGGTCATATGAAAATATAACTTTTGATGTTATAGATACGGTAAGTACAAGACCAATATCTGGCGTGACTTATGAATATCTTAGCGAAGTTGGTTGGAAAGTTTTGCAAGATTTTGGAAGTTATAAAAGGGTAACAGTATCGCGTACACAAGACATATATATTAGGGCAACAACAGGTGCAGGAAAAATCAATATGCTTTCAACTAGGGCTAGAATAGATAAAAAGGCCCCTAAGTTAGGTATAGTTGCGAAAGATGGAATCGATGCAAATGGTAAGCAAATATTATCATCTAATCATGATTTAGGTGGAGAACCTTTGGGTTCTAGAAGAATTGGTTATGCACAAGATAAACTGACATTTGAATTATTTAATTTGACTACTCAAGATCAAACTGCAAATATAATTGAATATTATTGGAAAAAATCTACAGAAGCCACAGGAAGTTATAGGCCTGTTTTGAAGCAAAACAATAAATATATCTTTGTATTAGAAGAAAAATCTCAAAATTCGTATCTTCCTATTATTAACATAACCATAAACATAAAAATATTAGCAAAGACAGGACTTGGGGAGGTAAAAGATTTTAATGTCACAATTCTCCCAAGTGGATATTCTGTTGGCATGAATTTGAATTTAGATGATATTCCAAAAGTAGCAAGTAGAACGGGCGAAAAAGTAAACAATGAATTAATAATGTGGTATGCTACAGCTCTTCCAATAAAATTTACAGCAAGGAATAATTTAGCAGCACTTGGCACAAGCCAATATAAAGCCTTTAGTTTTATAAGAGGTCAAGAGTTAGAAACAACACAAGAGTTAGCTTTGATAAAAGATCCAAGTCAAGCTGGAGTACCAACAGGCAGCATAAGAATGGTTGGATATATAGATAGAAGCTTAAAAAATCAAGAGCTTGGGTTTTATCTTGTTGATAAAGCAGAAAACAAAGTAGATATGAATGCTAACGTTACTCCAAGTGAAAAAATGTTTTCGCCAGCTCTTTATTTAGATACAAAAATACCAGAGGCTAATGTTGAAAAGTTTATAGTTGGTGGCTCAGGAAATCCACAAAAACTAGAAGAGGGTGATTGGGCCAAAGGTGCAGTACAAATAGTTGTTGAAATTGCAACTAATACATTGCCAGTTTCAGGGGCGGCCCTATTTGAAATATATGCTAATGGTGGAGAATCAGGTACTGAGATAGATGAGAAACAAATTACAGCAACAAAAATTATATATACCATCAATAAGGATACAAAAGGCATATACAAGTATATGCTTCGTTCTGGTTCTGGTGTTGGGGCCGAAATAGTCGTTGAAGTGAATATTGATAACACAGATATTGTATTGCGTGAAATCAATGCAAAAACTATAGATTCTACAACTGGAAATACTATAAAAGATGGTCTCGCGATTGATGGATCTGAAAAGGTATCTTCAACAATAAGAATTGAATTTGACACAAATCATCAAGGTCACTTCGTATATGAGTATATTGATTTTTCTATGAGTGGTGATCCTAATAGTCCAGATGAAGGCCCAATTAAAATTACAGATAAAGAATATTTTGATATTTTCATGCCTGCAGAAGGCGGTGAAGGATGGAAGCGTTTCGGGTTTAGATTATATTCAAAAGCAAAAGATCAAAATGAAGAGGTTTCTACAACAGGCCCTGAATATACGATAGTGAAGTTTCAATATGATACAAGATCATATAATATTACATCTACTCCATCAAGTTCAGGTGTAAATTGGATAACTTCTGAAACAAGCATTACATTAGAATTAGATGCAGATTCTATCAATGTAGCTATTGTTAAATATCAAGTTAAAATAGACCTCGCTTCGGCTCCTGCTGGTACTGAAGCAAAGTGGGTTGATATTGTTATACAAAGTGAGGAAGACCAACTTAAAGCAAGCGACAATTATAAACTAACGTATTTATTCCCTGGATTAAAGTGGTATTTTAATGAACAAGAGAGAATAGGTGATACAGGTGTTACTGATATTGGGACATTATATGCTGCTCTGACAGACGAACAAAAACAATATTCTTCATATAACGGAAAATTATATTTTAGAGCAATTAGCGAAAGTGGTATGCCGAGTGAAGAAAATCATGTTGATATAAAACAAGACACCTCATCAATTAATCCTATATATGGCTTGCATCAGCAATCTGGAGAAAGAGAGTTTGACGCAGGTGGCTGGATTGCTTATTCTAAACATGATTTTAAATATTGGGATCCAAGTAAAAATGATCTAAGCAAAGCAGTATTAGTTTCAAATAGAGCACCAGTTAGTTATTTTATTGCAAATACCGCTGACCAACCAGCACTAGATTCATCGGAGTGGGTGGCAGTAAATTCTTTGCAAAATGCATATGTTTTAAATCCTTTGACAACAACATACTGGTTAAAGGCAACAAGGGCTGATACATCAGCAGTTTCAAAATTAACAATAAATAAGCAAGCTTCTGAAAATCCTCTCACGATTAGTTTTGTAGATGCTGAAAATGGTAATCTAGGAAATCAAGAGAATTTATATTTATTTGAATGGGTTGAGAAAGCAGGAATCACTGTAAAGGTAAAAAGCACCTCAAAAATTTACTATTGGTATAAGATTGGTGAGGGGGAATGGCAGCAATATTTTAATGGAGCGATGACTCCAGGTGCTGAATATACAGACTTTTCTAGATCTATGATTTTTGTTGGTGATTTAGATGCTGCAGGCGAAGATGAGAAAGCACATGCAAAAGTAGTGAATATTAAAAACACAGTTCGCATTAAGGTAACAAATCAGGCTGGTGATGAGGCTATTTTATCGACAAGTTTTTATATCAAAATTGATGTTAATTATCCAAAACTTGATAGTGAGAATATTATTGTTAAAACTGCTTCAGGGGAGACGCTTGACATAGCAAGTATCAACACTATGTGGCATTCAGAAGATTTAATTATTGAAATTTCAAGAAATTATCAAAATGCAAGTGGTGTTGAATATTCATATCGCATGGAAGGACAAAGTGAATATGTTCCGATAGGAAATAATCGAATAAATACGAGTCATATGGTTTCATTCCCAGAAAAAGGCGGAACCGCAACAATCGTTTTAAGAGCCGAGCAAAAGTCTCATGGTTATTCTAAAGAGTTTACATTATCCTTTAAGATAGATAAAGTTGTGCCTGACTTTTTATTAGAAGGCGTTGCATATAAGAGCATCAATAACATATTAACTCCAGTTGGAGGAAAGCTTGATTCTGGCATATGGGTTAATGCGGATGAAGTAAGATTGTTCATTAAGCCTCGCTTAGATTCTATAGCAATCTCTCCATCAAGATATTATAGATTTGCTGTTGATGAACAAGCATGGACGGAAATTGAAATTGCAGAGTCTTATAAAATAAGATCACTAGAGACCGTTCGAATTAAATGTGTAACGGAAGCAGGTAGAGAGGTTGAAAGAATATTCCAAGCTAATATTGACAATGTGGCTCCAACTATTAATGCTGGGAAATTCCAAAATCCAACTCCGCCAGAAAATATAACAGATCCTTTAGTATATAACGAATATTATATAGATCAACAAATAACATATATTGAAGACAATTTGAAAAGTGCTGAATATAATGGATATCCACTGCCATACGGACATATTATAGCGACAAATACCATCGATAACACTGTTTCATATGTTCATATCGTTGTTGAGGATTTGGCTGGGAATAAGACAGAATTAAAGTTTAAAATGCGTCCATTCCCATTGACAGCAGCTGGTGATGAAAGTGCGATAACTCTCAGTGAAGAACATTTAAATATGCTTAGGGAATATGAAAATCAATATGAAGAAGCAAAACTTTATGGTTGGTTTAGTCAATCAAGAGATGAGTATTTTTCATCACAAATAGCTAGGCTGAAAGATAGAGTTGCTACTATGAGAAAGCAAATTGCAGATTTTCAAGCATTTTTAAGGGATTTTGATACAAGAGCTACATTTGAACTTCATTTAGATTATGTAAAGATGAAATCATATTGGGATAAGTTTTATTCTGGTGATCCTCTAATTGAGTACCCACAATGGCAACAAGAACAAATCGTAGAAGGTTATACAAGTCAATTTGAAAAGTTTAAAGCAGAATACAATAGGTTGCTTGCTAAAATGGTTTCAGTTATTAGAGTTCAAAAGAGTATAGCTTTATTGCCAGCAACTAATGTTGTAGAAGCATCAGATTATCAAAATGTAATGGCTGTATATGCAAAATATATTGAACTAGCAAGTGATCAAAAAGCTGTATTTAATTCAAATTTGAAAAATAAAATTGTTGAGTTGAAGAGAATTTGTGAAGTGTACTTGTTACAGGATAATGAAACTGGAGTTAAAATTTATGGTGAGACTTTAGTTTCAGAAAACCCTGGTAAACAATTAGAAGTTGAAAGTATTGATAAAAATAGCGAAGTCTTTATTACAACGCAAGACTATTTGATGCAAACACAAACTTCTGATAAGGCAAGAAGTGTAATTTCAATCAACACATTATCTCTTAGTGGAACAGGTTCTTCTTATGAACTTGGAACATTTGATATAACACTCACAATTCCAGAAGAATATAGGCAATATAAATTATTTGCGGTATATAAGAGATCTCCTGATAGGACTTTACATGTCGTCGAAAATATTCAAAGAACCCCTGATGGTAAGCAAATTGTCTTTGCTTCTCAAGAGCTTGGAACATATGTACTTGCTGCTTCTTCAAATATACAACCAAGAAGTGACTCAGGAGAGATTTATGGAACTATTGGTGGTATAGATATTGATGCTAAAATACTTACATATATTACTTTTGCTGTAATAGGTATTTTCGTTGTCTTTGTCGCAGTAATGGTCTTAATAGGTATTCGTAGGCATCGCTTCTTAGCTAAATACAACAAAGCTCATAAGGGTGCTTTAGTCAAACGTGGAATTGATAAAATTCCAAAAGGAAACCCAGCACCAGCATCAAATCCAGCAAGACCAGAAGAGAGGGTGCCAACTGAAAAAATTGTTAGGTACAAAACAAGAAAAGCGAAAAACAAAATTAAATAAGCTCACAACTGTGAGTTTATTTTTTAATTTGTATTAATTAAAACACTATTTTGTCTTGTTTTATAATTAGTTTTTAAGTCTATAAAACCATTTTACAATTTAGTTTTAAGGTGTAAATAATTATTTTTTATTGCCTCTTTATTTATGATATTTTTGGTGGTATAATATTATGTATAGTATAGTTTACATCGCTTTAATAGAGGGCTTAAGTGATACAGTTTTATTGATGTAAACAAAATATAAATTGAACCCGATAACAGCAATAAAATATGCTGAAATTTAATATGTAGGGAAGGAGGTAAAAATGGCATTATCAGAAAGAACACAAGCTTTTGTAAATTTATATGCAGGTATAGGTGTCCTTGAAAAATATCTAGAGCTTGATGAATCGGCAAAAGAGCTTGCAAAACAACACAATGTGGCAATTCGCTTTAAAGTTAAAGGTGGGCCAGATGGTGTGGTAGATATTAAAAATGGTGCATGCAAAGTATATCCTTATGAAGAAGGTGTAAAAACAAATGTTGTTTTATATTTTGATTCATGTGATAAGTTTAATAGGCTAGTTGCAGGTGAAAACGTTATGCCAATTCCAACAAAAGGAATTTTAAAGGTTTTAACACTTTTAGCAAAACCAGACCAATGGTTTAATGTTTTGACAGGTGATATGGCAGCTTTGATGAGGAAAAAAGAGTTTGATAACGATGATGAGAAAAAACGTTCTGTAACATTGGCTTTTTATGCAATGACCCTTGGAGCTGTTGTGTTAGGAAACGAAGACCCTATTGCACAGTGGGCAATGAGAGCAACTGCGGATGGCGAAGTTTCTCTTGGTATTAAAGATGTAGCTTATTCGACAATTGTAAAATCTGGCGGGAAAAATGGTAAGTTTACTGCAGTTTTAGAAAAAAGTCAAAATCCAAGATCAATAATGGAGTTTGCTGATATTGATACTGCAGGTGGAGTTATCAATGGAACACTAGATGCTATGACTGCAGTTTCAACTGGAAGGTTAGAAACTAAAGGACATATGCTAATGTTAGACAGTTTTAACAAGATAGCGGCAATATTACCTAGATATCTATCTTAAGTTTAAGGAGGCAAATAGAATGACATATACGTATAAGAAAAACATTGAAATGATGATGAGGGCAGCTAGAGTTGTTCCCAATGGTGTTTATGGGCACTTAGGGCCGGCAGAGGGCTGTATGATACCAATGTCTGCATATCCATTTTTTGTTTCAAAGGCAAAAGGTAGTGAGATGTGGGATGTAGATGGAAATCGCTTTATAGACTATATGTGTGGGTATGGTCCAAACATATTAGGATATGGTGATCCAGAAGTCGATGCAGCTGCAGTAGCTCAAATGAAAAAGGCAAACTGCACAACTCTTTGTGCAGATATAATGGTGGATTTTGCAGAACTCTTGACAGATACAGTTAAGAAAGATTGGGCATTTTTCTGTAAAAATGGAGGGGATGTAACATCTCTAGCAGTATTAGTTGCTCGTTTTTATACTGGAAAACCTAAAATTGTTTTTGTAGATGGTTACTATCATGGTGTTGCACCTTGGACACAGCGTCCAGATAGCCCAGGGACACTAGAGGATGATTGTAAAAATCGTTTTCAAGTTAGATGGAATGATGTAGAGCAAGTTAGACAATTGTTTGAAGAACATGGAAAAGAAATTGCTTGTTTTATTGCTACCCCATATATGCATGGTAATTTCCTAGATAATGAACTCCCTGCTGAAGGATACTGGAAACAAATTCGTGAACTATGTACTAAACACGAAATTATTCTAATTATCGACGATATTCGTTGTGGCTTTAGATTAGATACAAGTGGATCTGACCATTACTTTGGTATAGAAGCAGACCTTATTACATTTTGTAAAGCTCTAGCAAATGGTTATCCAGTTTCAGCACTTTGTGGAAAAGAGTTTTTGAAAGGTGCTGTTGCTTCTATTCCATATACTGGCTCATATTGGTTACAAGGTATTCCTTTTGCAGCTGGAATAGCAACATTAAATAAGCTTAAAGCTACTGATTCAGTAGGATATATGAAAGAAATGGGCGAGAGACTTGGAGCAGGTTTAACAAAAACTGCAAAAGAATTAAATGTTCCATTGCATGTTAGTGGTGCACCATCAATGTTCTATTTGAGAATTGCTGATCCTCTTGGAAACTTCTTGTTACACCAAGAATGGATTGCAGAGTGTGTAAAACGTGGGGCGTTTTTAACTAATCACCATAACCACTTTACAAATATGTCCTTGACACCAGAACTTGTTGATGAAACTATTACAATAGCTTCAGAAGCAATGGATATAATGGTTAAAAATCATCCAGAAATTTTCAGATAAGAAAGATTATCTAAATCAAAAAAAGGGGCTCAAGCAGCCCCTTTATTTTTTGTTATTTAAAAATACAACATTAAATTTGTGCTAAATTTGGTATCTATAGCTACATTTAGAGTTTGGCAAATAATAAAAAATATCTATACTTTTTGTGCTAAAAATGATACAATATATTTGATAAAAAAATAATTTATTAAAAATACGATTAATTATAGATAATATGAATATTTAAATAAATTTTATAAGAGGTGAAAATGGAAAATGTAATTTTAGGTTTGCTTATTTTGGCAATATTGCTAATTTTAGGAGTTGCAATTGCAATAATATTTTTATTTAAAAAGGGTTCTCTTTCAAATGGTGGCGACAGTGAAAAATTGTATGAAAAATTAAATGTGGCTGTAGATAGTTTAAGTGATATACGAATTGAAATAGCAAGGATACAAACTGAATTTACTATCAAGCTTGAAAGTTTTGAAAAAAGCAATAAAGAGCTTCGTGATAGCAACACAGAGTTTATCAAGGAATTAAAGGGCTCAATTGAAAAAGAACTTAAAAATAGTAGTACCGTTTTAGAAAACAATTTAAAAAAAGTTGAAGAGCAGCTTGAAAAAATAGGCGAAAATGTCACCAAATCCTTAAAAGAAGTAAGGGCAGATAACGAAAAACAACTTGAAAAAATTAGAGAAACAGTTGATGAAAAACTTCAAAAGACATTAGACGAAAAATTAAAAGCAAGTTTCGATTCTGTTTCAAAACAGTTAGGAGATGTAAATACAAAGATAGGAGAAATTAATGAATTAACTACAGGAGTTCAATCATTGCAAATGACATTAACTGGTATTAAAACACGTGGCAGTTGGGGTGAAATGCAACTTGAAAACTTACTCAAAGATATTTTGGCTCCTACACAATATGAACTTCAAAGTACGTTGGGTGTAATTAAAAACAATGCAAGTAAAGTTGATGCTGCAGTACTGATGAGAAATGATGATGGGGATGTGCAATATATTCCAATTGATTCAAAATTTCCAACTTCTGAATTTATTAATATGAACGATGCTTTAGCTGCAGGAGATAAACAAAAATATGAATCTTTACAAAAAGCGCTTAGAAGCAAAGTTTTAGAAGAAGCAAAGAGTATATCTAAATATATTTCACCACCTACAACAACAGATTTTGCTTTTATGTTTTTGCCAACAGAGAGTTTGTATTCTGAAGTTATGAAAATCGCTGGACTATATGAAGAAATGCAAGAAAAGCATAGAGTAATAGTTGTTGGCCCAGTAACATTGACGCCAATGCTTTATGCACTTTATCAGGCATATAAAAATTATCAAATTCAATCAAAAGGACAGGAAATTCAAGATTTACTTGTTGAAGTTGCAAAAAGCTTCAAAGTATTTAGAGAAAATTTAACAAAGGCCATAAAGCAAGCAGATACTTTGCAAAAAACATTAAAAGCAACCAATAAGGGGTCTGACAAGATTTTAAAGAAATTGGAAACTACTTTTATAGAAGAAAGCGAGTTATACATAGAAGAGGGTTCAGTTGAAGTAGAAATAGAAGAAGATGAAGATTAAAATTAAGAAAAACATATATAAAGGGCTGCAAAATAAAAATGCAGCCCTTTGTACATTGAATAGTTTACCACTTATTTCTAACTTTTTCTGCAAATCCAAGTCTATCTTTAATTATTATTTCCGTTCCATCATCTAAGATTGCTTTTCCTGAGAATAAGCCAAAAACTTGATGTGGTATCATTGCAATAACACCTATGCTTACGGCTGCATTTCTATCAATTATTGGTTTAAAATCAAGTTCTAATCTACCATCAGATGATGTAAATGTCCAATCATCCATATATCTTGGCTTTCCTTCATCATCACCTGGGATATTAAATTTTACATGTTCGATTTTATGAGATTTCCCTTCATAAAATAGCATATTTTCAGAAGCAGCAGATGTGTCGCCAAAACCATAGCCAATATTGAATCCAAATGTCTTTCCATCCTCTAAATATGTTTGGAGGCTTCCCCAATACCAAGTATTATCGTACGTCCAAACTCCTCTTCCCCAATCTAAGGTTCCTAAAGCATCTGAAACATCATATTTAACATCACCAATTGAAAAATATCCTTTAGCTTTTAGGCAATTAATTTTTGCATTGTAATAAAAATGTTTTGGTTTTTTAAATGGTGTTGCAATAAACATATATTCTTCTGGCGGATCGTATAGTATTATGTCTACTAATAGGTCTTCTTTGTTTTTCCCGAATTTAGGAAATTTAGCAGTGAGATGTCTTTCTTTTCCATCATTTGTGATATTGAATTTCGCTCCTGCAATTTCCCTGCCGACATTTCCAATTTCTGGGTTTGAGGGCATATTAAATTTTCCAAGAGGAAAGAAACTAGCCTTACTTGTATTAATTTGATAGGGGTTTTTAAAGTCTAAAAATGAAGCTGAAATAACGCCAATAAAACCTGAATCAGATATAGTTAAGCAAAGTCCAAAATCTTGATTTCCAATATAATAATAATCCCATTCTTTTATCCTAATTTTTTTAGCTTTAATCTCATTTCTATCGTATTGTAGATAATATTTTTTAGCAAACCCTGGGGTTTTAATATTCCCATTTTCATCTAGCAATGGACCAACTTTTGTAATTTCCACCATGTCTTTTAATTTAATCATTAAATCACCTCTTTTTTATAATATTTATTAAATTAGTTATATATAAATTAATTATATATTATTTATATAGTATTTTCAAATTCAGTTTTTTTAGAAATTGAACTAAAAAATATTTTAAAGATATGATGTTTTCAAACTAGTTTTTCAAATTATTTGTTTAAAACTAGAAGTTTGTTGCATTGACAGAATAGAGGGGGGTTGTATATAATGAGTAAGGTGGAATTTCAATTTTTTAGTTGATAAAAATATTTTAAATTATGAAGAAAATAGGATTCGATAATAAAACTTATAAAAAAATGCAAACAGAGCGCATTTTAGAACGAATGCAAGAGTTTGACAACAAATTGTATATGGAGTTTGGTGGCAAAATGTTTGATGACTTCCATGCTGCAAGAGTGTTGCCAGGCTTTGATCCTAATGTTAAATCTGAAATTTTGCAAGATTTAAAAGATAAAATTGAAGTTATTTTTTGTATAGGTGCTCCGGATATTGAAAAAAATAAAATGAGAGCTGATTTTGGTATTACTTATGGCGATGAATTGATTAGACTGATAAAACTATTGCAAGAGCGAGAAATACCTGTTAACAGCATAGTTATTACTCAATATAATGATCAAGTAGCTGCAGATATATATAAAAGGCAACTTGAGAGAATGGGCTTTTTAGTGCATGTTCATAAATATACAAAAGGGTATCCAAATAACATAGATGTTGTGGTTTCTGATCAAGGCTATGGTGCAAATTCATATATTGAAACTACAAAACCAATTGTAGTAGTTAATGCTCCAGGTGCAAGAAGCGGTAAACTTGCAACATGTCTTTCTCAGCTTTATCACGAATATAAACGTGGAAATAAAGCAGGTTATGCTAAATTTGAAACTTTTCCAGTATGGAATTTGCCAATAAAACACCCAGTCAATGTGGCATATGAAGCAGCAACCGTTGATGTTAGTGATCGCAATATGATTGACTATTACCATTTTGAAGCATATGGAGAAAGTGTTGTTAATTATAATAGAGATTTAGAAGTCTTTCCTATTGCAAGTAATATTATGCATAAAATTATGGGAAAAGATATATATAAATCTCCAACAGAAATGTCAGTAAATATGGTAGGCAAGGCCATTATTGATGACGAAGCTGTGCAAGAAGCGGCAAAGCAAGAGGTTATAAGAAGGTATTTTTTAGCAAATAATGAATATAGATTAGGTCGCATGGATTTAGAGCATGCTAAAAGAATTGAAAGATTGATGCAAGAAATAGGGGTTGCAGCTTCCGATAGAGTTGTTGTTGGAAAAGCTCTTGAATTATCGCATAAGAGCAAAAGACCTGTCATAGCACTAGAATTAGAAAATGGAAAAATAATTACTGGGAAGGAAAAAGAGACCATAAATGCTGCAGCAAGCGTTATAATGAATGCCGTTAAAGAGCTTGCTGGTATTGAAGATAGCATTGATTTGATTAGCCCAGTTGCAATTGAAACAATACAAAAATTAAAAAAGAATGCTTTAAAGCTAAATTCAGATAGATTAAGTTTAGAAGAGGCTTTAATCGCACTGGCTTTTTCTGCTGCATCAAATCCAACAGTATCGCTAGCTTTAAAGCAGTTGAAGTTTTTAGACAATTGCGAAGCACATTCATCCATTATGATTTCAGAGTCTGAACAACAAATGTTTCATAGACTTGGTGTAAATATTACTTGTGAATCAGTTTTTATATTGCCACAAAACGGACTTGAAAAATAGAAAACAAACAATTTTATTTTTAGATTTTAAAAGCACATAGAGCGTTGTATGCTATGTGCTTTAATTGTTATTTATATACTGTTTTGATATAATTTAGTATATGAAAATAGCATTTGATCGAAACAAAAAAATAGGCATTGCTGTTTCTGGTGGAGTAGACAGTATGGTTTTGCTTGACCTTATGTCAAAGCAGTCAAAAAATATTGTTATATTAAATGTAGAGCATGGAATACGAGGTGAGATTTCTCGCAGAGATACACTTTTTGTTAAAAAATATGCAGACAATCTTGGGATAAATTGTATTTTTAAATCGGTAGATGCGATTTCATATTCTAAAGAAAAAAACATTTCGATTGAGCTTGCTGCAAGGGAATTAAGATATCAATTTTTTGACTCTTTAATACAATCAGGAGTAGTAGATGAAATAGCTTTAGCTCATCATTTAGACGATCAAGCCGAAACTATTTTAATGCGAATATTTAGAGGGACAGGGGTTAGAGGACTTCGTGGAATAGTTGATAGATTGGGCTACATACATCCATTAATTAGTATCACTAAAGCAGATATACTAGAATATGCTTTGAGAAATAAAATCCCCTTTGTTGATGATCATACAAATCTGGAATCAGATTATACAAGAAATTATATTCGCAATGAAATAATGCCTTTAGTTAAAGAAAAATATAATGATGTATTGAGTTCTTTTGATGTACTATCTAAAAATGCAATTGAAATTGAAGACTATTTGTTAAAGCAAATTGTTGAATATAAAAAATTTGATGATGATAGTATATATCTACCTATTTCTGTATTTGATTTGCATCCTTTAATATTAAAAAAATCAATAGTAGAAGCTTTGAGATATTTTGATATTGAAAAAGATATTGAATATGCCAATTTAGAAGAAATACAAAAATTAGTGACTGCACAAAACAATAGTCTAATCCATTTACCATTTAATGTAGACGTAATAAAAGAGTATGATAAACTTGTGTTTTGCAAAAGACTTAAGTTAAGTCAATATTGTAAAGAATTTGATGTTTTAAGCAAATATACATATGCAGGTAAAGAATATGTTTTGAGCAAAATGAAACCAGAAAAGAAAAAAGGTTTTTTTGATATTGAAAAATTACCAAAAGATACAGTTATAAGAACAAGAAAAGATAAAGATATATTTACTCCATATGAGGGTAAAAGACAGTTATTATCTGATTATTTGACAAACAAAAAAGTTCCCAAAAGGGTTAGGGAAAAGCTGTTAGTAGTAGCAAAAGGGAGTGAAGTTTTTATAGTTTTAGGGATAGAAATTTCAGATAAAGTAAAAATTACAAATGATACAAAATTAGCTTATTTTTTTGAAGAAATAAAATATTAAAAGTAGATAATTAGGAGGTATAAGTTGGGTGAAATGAAAAGAGTAGAAAAAGATATTGATAGAATATTAATATCTAGTGCTGAAATTGAACAGAGAACAAAGGAGATTGCTGCACAAATAACAAAGGATTATGAAGGCGAAGAAGTTGTAGTTGTATCTATTTTGCGTGGTTCAGTAGTGTTTTTTGCAGAATTAGTAAAACAAATTGATTTAGATTTAAGATTTGATTTTATGTATGTATCAAGTTATGGGGCAGGTACGGAATCTAGTGGTGAAGTAAGAATTATAAAAGACATAACTCAATCTATAAAGGGAAAAAACGTGTTGATAATTGAAGATATTATTGATAGTGGTAGAACACTTAGTAACTTAAAAGAATTACTAGGAACAAGAAATCCAAAATCACTAAAAATTTGTGCACTTTTAGATAAGCCTACAAGAAGAGTTGTTGCATTAGAGGGTGACTATGTCGGTTTTTCAATACCGGATGAATTTGTTGTTGGTTTTGGTTTAGATTATGATGAGCGTTATAGAAATTTACCTCATGTTTGTGTGCTAAAAAAAAGTGTTTTTTCAAAACAAGACAACTAAATAATAATTAGAGAATATTTTATAAGTTGATCAAATTACAAGTTTTTTGGGAATGAAAAATGTAGTTAGTAAAAATTTAATTGATTTATCAAATCTTTTAGATAGACCCATTTATATTGTAGGTGGGGCAGTGAGAGATTTTTTGCTTGGTAATAAAATGCAAGATTTTGATTTAGCAGGAAGTATATTGCCAGGAGATATTAAAAATCAATTAGAAGGCTCTAAGTTTCATGTAACAAAAGCTTCTGATAGATTGGGAACAGTTAGGATTGTAGTTAAAGGTGAAGCCTTTGAATATACAACATTTAGAAAAGATAGTTATGATATGTCGGGTGGGCATACACCAATTGAGGTTGGTTTTGTTGATGATATTATCGTAGATTCTAGGCGTAGAGATTTCACAATTAATGCAATATATTATGATTTTAAAGCCGATGAATTTTTAGATTTTAATGGAGGTATTGAAGATTTAAAAAACAAGATTATTAGGACTCCATTGTCACCTAAACAAACTTTCAAAGAGGATGCTTTAAGAATTTTAAGAGTTATAAGATTAGCTGCAGAATTGGGATTTAGTGTAGAAGAAAAAACGTATATCGCCTCTAAAGAAATGCTTCCTGGTATAAAAAATATTTCATATGAAAGGATACAAGAAGAGTTTAATAAAATAATACTTGCTGATTCAAAAAATAATATTAATAATGCACATGTTAAAGGATTTTTAGGATTATATGAATTAGGAGCATTAGAGTATATTTTTCCTGAGATATTATCTTGTGTTGGTGTGAAACAAAATCCAAAGTTCCATAAGTTTAATGTTTTTGAACACATAGTTGAAGTGTTTAAATATTCAAAGCCCATTCTTTCAGAAAGATTATCAGCATTACTGCATGATTTAGGAAAAGCAAATTATGCTGATAAATGTAATATGTCAGGCCATGCAGATGAAAGTGTAGAATATGCAAAAGGTTTTCTAAAGAGAATGAAATATTCAAGCGCTATGATTAATAAAGTTTTAACTATTGTAAAAATGCATATGTTTGATTCAAATGAAAAAAAGACGGAACTCGAAAGGATGCATTTTATTCAAGAAAATTATAAATATATTGATGATATTATTTCTTTTAAAGAAGCAGATAAAAGGGGAAAAACTGATGACCCCCAAACACCAATTATACCTTTGAAAAAAACAAAACAAGAAATGGAATCAAAAAAAATCCCATTTAGTGTAAAGGATTTGCCAGTTAATGGAAAAGATCTAATAGATTTGTCTATAAAAGAAAGTGAAAGAGCTAAAGTGTTGTCAGTTTTATTAAAAGCCATAGCAGAAAATAATCTTTTAAATGATAGGGATAAAGCCTTAGAATATATTAAAAATAATTTTAAATAAATTTATATTAATTAAAGTAAATACAGTATTGTTAACCTTGTTTTTTTGATGGTTGACAATATTTTTTTTATGCTAAATAATATTATTATGTGGTTTTGAAGATAAATTAAAGGGATAATAATTAATATGCAAATAAAAGATCAAGTTTTACAAAAGTTAGAAGAAAATATAGGAATATATATTTCAGGGGAGGAGTTAGCTTTAAACTTGAATGTTTCTAGAACTGCGATATGGAAAGCTATAAAGCATTTAAAAGCTTTAGGGTATGATATTGAGGGCATTTCAAATAGGGGATATAAATTAACAAAAAGTGATGATATTTTATCTGAAGCTAAACTTCGCAAATTGATTAAAGCAGATGTTAATATTGTTTGTTTCGATTCTATTGACTCAACAAATACTTATGCAAAAAAACTAGGAGAAAAATTAATTAAGCAAACTTTGATAGTTGCAAATTATCAAATGCAAGGAAGAGGTAGAATGGGGAGAAATTTCTATTCTCCAAAAGATATGGGAGTATATTTTAGTTTACTATTAAAGCCTCAAATAAATGCTTCAAAATCGATTAATTTGACTACTCTAGCTGCAGTTACAGTAGCTGAAGTTACTGAAGAAATGATAGGTAAAAAAGTTTCAATTAAATGGGTAAATGACTTATTGATTGATAATAAAAAGTTTTGTGGAATATTAACTGAAGGTTCCATTTCAATGGAGAATAGCGAGCTAAATTATGTAGTTGTAGGTATAGGGGTAAATATTTATAAACCTAAAAAAGGTTATCCAAAAGAAATAGAAAATATTGCAACATCACTATTTGATGGTACAGAAAGACAATATGATTTTAAAAATAATTTTATTGCAAATGTAGTAAATAAATTTAATATTCTTTATAGAGAAATTGAAAGCCTATCGCATTTCAATGCATACAAAGAGCGTTCAATTTCAATTGGGAAAATTGTAGATGTCATAAAATTAAATGAAATCAAAAAAGCAAAGGTTTTAGATTTAGATGAAAACTTTTCGCTTGTTGTGCAATATGAAAATGGGGATGTTGAACATTTATCTAGCGGAGAAATTAGCATTAGAAATTAGGTAATAAATGGAAATAAAATCTGAACAAATTAAAAATATAGAAACGCAAAATGGAGTTTCGCGGTTTAAAAAGCGAGTGTCAACTAGAAAGATAGTTTATTCAGCTCTATTTACAGCTTTAATTGTAATTGGTAGTTATATAACCATTGACATACAGCCTGTGCCTTTTACAATGCAAGTGCCTTTTGTGTTATTAACTTCTTTGTTGCTTGGTCCAGTATGGGGAACAGTAAGCATCTTTGCTTATATCATGTTAGGTTTACTTGGAGTCCCCGTTTTTTCTAGCAAAGGAACAGCTGGAATAGCTTATATATTTAAACCTTCTTTTGGGTATTTAATAGGTTTTTTATTTGCAAGTGTTGTTATTGGAGTAATAAGTAATTTTAAAAATAATGATGAGTTTACATCTTATCAAAAAATGCTTTTTGCAAACTTGATAGGTATATGTATCATTTATGCGATAGGGATGGGTTATATGTATCTAATTATGAAGTTATACCTTAAATTTGAGATTACAGCAAAAAAGATATTTATTTTTGGTTTTTTAATTTTTTTACCAAAAGAACTTATATTTATATTTTTAACAGCATTTTTAGCTTCAAAGCTGAAACCTTATATTAAAATTTAATTATTTTCTTCTTCAAATTTTTTCAAATTAAAGCTACCGATAACATCTTCAACAGGCAAAGCAAATAACAAACCTTGACCTTCTTTATCTAAACCAACAGCTTTATATATTGCTTTCATTATTTCACTTCTAGTGTCTTTTGGTGTTAGGATTATTAAAATTTCTTTTTCAGGCTCAATAGCTGCACCTAAAAATGTTTCAATATAAAAATTTCCTGTCCCTCTTGCAGCTAAAACAGTCCCGCCTCTTGCACCAGCTTCTCTTGCTGCTTCCATAGCAGTTTCAACATATCCACGTTGTATAATTGTAAAAAGTAATGAGTATCTATTTTCCATAATGTTTACCTCTTTAATTTAATCTTCAATAATTTTGCTTCTTAAATGTTTTATTATATCCATGTGAGCAATACTAACAATAGGGATAGTAAACGCAAGTCCCGCACCGTGTTTTGAAGTAAAATTAAATTCTTCATCTAACAATTTAAAAAGCTCTGAAACTCTGCTTTCTTCAACCACAAGAAAAAATATTGATTTTTCAGGCTCAGAAAATCCCCATAAGCTTGCAGCTTCTGATGGCGCCGTACCTTTGCCTAAAGAACCAAAATGACAGTTGAAATCATTGGAATTTAGGCATTTCGACAGTTTATTACGTTTAGTATCTTCAATGATGATAAATGCTATTTTATATTTTTCTAAATCTTGCAATGTTTTTCTCCTATATATTTACTATAAATAATTTATGTTTAATTCGCAACATGGAATTAATCAAAGTCAATTGGTTCATCGCTAATTTCTTCTGCAAAATCAGCAACGATAGGCTTTTCTATTTTGCTAGATTCAATCAATTCAGCTTCAACTTGGGGATGAGTAGTGAGAGCTGCAATTTCTGTTGTAGGTACAAGTTTTTTCCTTTGAATAGCCTCTGTTTTAATTTTATAAACAAGTCCTGTTAATTGTAGTATTAAAATTGGTGTCATTGATATATAAGCAACAAGACCAAAAGCATCAAGCAAAGGATTCCCGCCAACCGAAACACTAGCACCAAGTGTAAATGGAAGGGCAAAGGTTGCTGCCATTGCACCAGAAGCGGCGCTTCCGCTATCAAAAGCAATCGCTGTGAATATTGGCTTTACCACAAACATAAGTGCAAGGCTGACAATATATGTTGGGAGTAAAAACCACCAGATTTTTAATCCAGTTAAAACTCTAATCATAGCAAGTCCAACAGCAATACCAATTCCTGTGCAAAGAGCAATTAACATAAATCTTTTGGAAATAGAACCACCTGTAAGCTCATCCACTTGTTTAGCTAAAATATGTATTGAGGGTTCAGCTAGAGCTATCATAGCGCCTATTGCAAGCCCTAAAGGAATAAGTACCCATTTAAAAGACTTAGAAGCAATTACAAATCCTAATTTCTGTCCTACTGGTGAAAAGCAAGAATTTGCAGCTGCTAAGAAAATTGATAACCCAAAAAAGGTATAAATAACACCAATTAATATTTTTAAAATAATTTGTTTAGGAAGTTTTAATGTTGTAAATTGGAAAATTAAGAAGATTATTACAGTTGGTGCTAGAGCAATTCCAACTAGTTTAAACTCAGCAGGGAGTGCTTGACCAAATGTTTTTAGTACATCAGAAAAGTTTTCAACATCAATGTGTTCAAGGGGCTTTGGTGAAGCGTTTGGGCGTAGTATTAATGCCATTAACAAAACTGCCAATATTGGTCCTGCTGTAGCAAGGCCTAAAACTCCAAAACTATTTTGAGATTGATTTTTCCCACCTTTTGCATTTGCAAAACCTATTCCAAAAGCAAGCAAGAATGGTACAGACATAGGGCCTGTAGCAATTCCTCCACTATCAAAAGCAGTTGAAACGAAGTTGGGTGCATAGATTTCTGCAAGTATTGCTAGAGTGAAAATAATGCAGTAAATAACTAATATGATAATTCTTAAGGGCCAACTATAATTTGCTCTTAATGTTGAGATAAGGAGCATTATTGCAACAGCGACAGAAACAACAATAATAATTGTCATGTTTTTTTGCCCAGGTGTAGTTTGAAATAGCTCACCTAAAATTTGTATATCTGGCTCAGAGAAGGCTACAAAAAAGCCTAGTATTAAGGGAATAATGAATATTAAAATTTTTTTATTACCTGCAATATTAGCTCCTATTTCTCTTCCAATTTCCATAATTGCCATGTCGGCCCCAAGGGTAAAAAAGGCCATCCCCAAAGTTAGCATAATTGCACCAAATGCAAACAACCCAAGTTGCATATTTCTTAATTCTGGAAGTCCCAAACCGACAAAAATTACAAGTAGAGTAATAGGGAGAACAGCTATAGCAGATTCTAGTAATTTTTTAGACAAGTTTTTAAGTATCATTTATAAGTTATTCTCCTTTAACATTTGTTTAGCCAAAGTCGTTATCTTAATTTATCATTTATTTCCATAAAGAATCAAATTAAATATGCGACTTTCTCTTTTTTTGTATTTTATTTTTTGTCGAATTATATTTTGCAGATATTTTTCTCAAAGCTCTATCTAATCCACTTTTCCTGCTTGCTTTTTCTGTAATCACAGTTAACAATATAAATATTGGTGCAATCGCAAGACCAATTGGAGCAATTAAAGCTGCAGCATTTAATGGCAAAGTTGTAAGTTTAAATATATTTTGTGTAATTGGTATAAAAAATGCAATCACAAAAGCTATTAACATGGTAGTAAATAATACAATTCGCATACCATTTAACGGTAGTGAAGTTTTAAATAATACCATAAAAAATACAAGCCCCATCAATATTACTGTAATGGTTTTAAATTCAGACACTGTAAAAGCAGATTCTACCATTGGCGAAAATCTTCTTAGCATAGTCATTGTAAAAATAACAGCAAAAACGCAAAGAGCTCCAGGTAGGGCATTAAATACAATTTTATCTAAAAAAGTACCCGTTATTCGTTCTTCATTTTTTTCAAGAGCTAAAAAGAATGAAGGTATGCCAACTGTTAGTGAGCTAATAAAAGTGATGTTGATAAGAGAATATGGTAGGTCCTGATTAACAAATAAAAACAAAAATGCCACAAGTAAACTGTAAATTGTTTTTACAATATATAGTGATGCTGATCTTTCAAGATTATTTACTGATCTTCTTCCTTCAGCAACAATATATGGTAAACTTGCAAAGTTATTGTCTAATAAAACTATTTGAGAAATGTTTTTTGCCGCATCACTACCTGCAACCATGGCAATAGAACAATCGCTTTCCCTTAAAGCTAGCACATCATTTACACCATCTCCTGTCATAGCGACCGTATGTCCTTTTGTTTTTAGTGCTTTTACTAATGTTTGTTTTTGATCAGGATTTACTCGTCCGAAAACAGTATATTCATCTACTATTTTAGGTAAATCTGAATTTTGGACAGTTGATACATCTATATATTTTTCATAATGATCAACTCCAGCTTTTCTTGCAACATTTGAAACAGTGATTGGGTTATCTCCAGATATTATTTTTATATCTACTCCTTGATTTTTAAAGAAATTTAGAGTTGCTTTTGCTTCTTTTCTAATTTTATCTGTAATAAAAACTAAGCCAACTAATTCCATATCATCATTGAGTTTTTGATCAACTAAATGTTTGCTAGATTTTGCAACAACTAAAACTCTATTTCCAAGTGCTGATTGCTGATCAATTATTTCTTGTATCTCAGGGGAAATTTCTTTTAAAACAAATTCTGCCGCACCCATCGCATAGCCTCTTTTCCCTATGTTAGCACCACTCCATTTTCTAGAAGATGAAAAAGCAATAAAAGAACTTGCAGTTTTGGTTTGTGGAGTATCAACAACAAATTCACTTATGGCGATAGATGTTGGATTTTTGTCATTTATAGCGGCATCTATATTTTTCAATAATTGTCTAAGTTTTAATTCAGTTTGATTAATCGGCATTATAGATTCAACTATCATCACACCTTCTGTTATAGTTCCTGTTTTATCAAGGCAAAGGACATCAACTCTTGCTAGAGTTTCTGTTACATATAAATCTTGTGCTAGGGCATTATGAGAAGAAATTCTAATAACAGATATGGCAAATACAGCGGTTGTCAAAGCCACAAGACCAGATGGAATTAGTGAAACCATCATTGTTACTGTGTCTAGTAATGCGGTTTTCATTTCAGTGTTTCTTGCTATAATTTTAATCACCAATAGTGCGATGCCTAGGGGTATTAATATAAAAGTAATTGTTTTGATTAATGTATTGAGTGAAAACATAATTTCACTGTTGGGTTTTTTTAAGTACTTTGCACCAGTTTGTATTTTTGTTGCATAGTTATCCTTGCCTACATGGGTAACCTTAGTTGTTGCTTTTCCCGATACAACAAAGCTTCCAGATAAAATAGTGTCACCTGGATTTTTAGGTATTGGATCTGGTTCTCCAGTTAACAAAGATTCATTTACTTCTATGAAACCTGCAATGATTTTAGAGTCAGAGGAAACTTGATTTCCAGTTTTTAATAGTATTATGTCATCTTGTACAATTTCAGAAACTTCGATAGTTGTCTCAACTCCATTTCGTCTAGCTAAAGCTTTTGGTTGAGATAGCAAAGTAAGCTTATCAATTGTTTTTTTTGCTTTGAGTTCTTGCCAAAGACCAGTTGCAGAATTAACAATAACTAAAACCATGAAACCTAGTTCTTGCCAGCCTAAATTGAATACAACAACAACAATAGCAAATGCTAAAAAGAGCATATTAAAAAAGGTTAAAGTATGTTCTCTTAAAATTTGTAAGACAGGTTTAGTTTTGACATTTTGATCACCATTGACCCTGCCATCTGCTACTCTTTCAGCAACGTCCACATCTGTAAGCCCAAACACATTGTCAACAGTTTCTAAATTCTCCACCAAATACCTCAATTCCAATGTCTTTATTATATATCATATATTACTAGGGGTGCAAACAGTAATATAAAATTTTATAGCGATGTTCTTAAATTTAAAGTTTAAACAACAATTTATTATACGAATATTTTGCATTTATTAAATAAAAACTCGTGGCAATTAAGCCACAAGTTTATTTTTGTATATGAGAAAAGGCTATACGTTTATGACAATTTTTCTTTGTAAAGTTTATCCAATATTTTTTTCTTGTCTAAAGAGAGTTTTGCAAAAGGTTTTTTGCAGTCTCCCATATCAAAGCCAGCTTTGGAAACAAGATATTTTTCTGATGGCAAAACTCCACATTCAATCAATGTAGTTATTATATCGCAAATTTCATCTTGTATAGATTTAGCTTTTTTCATATTTCCTTCATTAAATGCAGTATATAAATCAATGTATTTTTGGGGCATTATATTATAAGTACTTCCAATTCCACCAGTAGCTCCCATTGAAAGTCCTGCAAGCATAACTTCATCATAACCATTAAATAATGCAACATCACCAAGAGCTTTAAATTGGTTTAAAGCAAAAAGATTTTGTGAAGTATGTTTTATTCCTATAATATGTTCATTTTCAAAAAGTTTTTTAAATGTTTGAAGGGTTAGAGGGGAATTGCCGCTTGGCGAAAAATTGTATATAACCATATCATGTTTCACTGAGTTTACTATATCAAGATAATACTGTATTATTTCATCTTGTGAAAGTCCGTAATAGAAAGGCACAACAGCAGAAATCGCATCATAGCCTAGTTCTTTAGCATATAAACCCATATCTATTGCAGATTTTGTAGAAAGAGAACCTACATGTACAATAAGTTTAATATCTTTTGTTGTATATTTTTTTACTAGTTTAAAAAGCTCTTTACGCTCATTATCTTGCATCATTAATGCTTCACCAGTAGACCCTCCAACATAGAAACCTTGGATGTCAAATTTTAGTAAATAGTTAACATATTGCTCTAGTGCTTTTGCATTAATTTTTTCGTTTTTATCAAAAGGAGTCATTAATGCCACATATATTCCATTGTATTTATTTTTCATATTTTGCCTCATCTTTTATTATTTGCCTATATGTTAACATACATTAAAAAAAAGAACACAATTTACATATCATAATTTTTAATAAAACGATGCAATTTTTGCAAGCATCTTTTTATTGTTATTTTTTTTTTTTACTTTATAAATTGAACTTTCGCCATTTAAAAAATTATAAGCTATACATGTCGGATGCCTAGATCGTAATTATATATATCATTTGACAAAATCATGTTAGGTGTTTATATTTTAGATAAGATTTTGAGATTAAATAGTGTTTGTTAAAGTGGTTTTTAATAAATATATGGCACTAGTTTATGGAGAATATATGTTTTATTCACAAAAAGTTTTTGGAAAAGGCATGGGTAATGCAGATAACTATAGAATTCCTGCATTAGTTGTAACAAATAAAAACACGGTTATAGCATGTGCTGATGAAAGGTTTTTTACTGCAACAGATAATCCAAATAAAATCGACAAGGTAGTAAGAAGAAGTTTTGATGATGGTAAAACTTGGGGGAGATTAAGAACTGCTGTTGCTTCTATAGGGATTTCAGAGAAAAAATCTGTTGCTGCAATAGATCCTGCTCTTTTACATGATGCAGTGACTAATACTACGTTTATGCTATATTGTAAAACGCCAGCTGGAATAGGCTTACTTAACAGCAAAGCTTCCGTTGGAATGGAAGATGGTGGATATATTGTTAGAAAAGATTATAAAAAGTTTATTTTGAAAAATGGCAGGCTATATAAAAATGGTAAAGCTACAGATGTCGAAGTTGACGAACAAGGTTTTATTGAAAATGATGGGAACATTTATTTAGGTACTAGCAGTTATCGCATAGAGCAAACATCATATTTGATGATTTGTAGTAGTGATGACGAAGGTGAGAATTGGACAACACCTATTTGTTTGAATGAGTCTATAAAGAAAAAGCATTGGAGATTTATAGGACCTGGACCAGGTTGTGGCATTCAAATCAAGGAAGGTAAGTACAAAGGTAGACTTGTGTTTCCAGTATACTATTCGTGGTTTGCAGGAGATGTAAAAATTGAATGTGCTGTCATATATAGTGATGATCATGGTAAAACTTGGAATATAGGAACTAGTCCTTATGTGCCAGGCAAATGGCCAAAAGTTAATGCAAAGCTTATGTCTCCGTCTGCAAGATTAACTGAGTCTCAAATTGTTGAGCTTGAAGATGGCGTTTTAAAGATTTTCATGAGAAATCATAATCCTAAAAGAAGAATTGCAACAGCATTAAGTTATGATGGTGGTGAAACTTGGGTAGATTCAAAATATAATGCAACCTTAGTACAACCTGTATCTCAATTTGCAGCAATATCATTTGATTATGAAGGTAAAAGATTAGTTGTAACTTGTAATCCTGCAAATGAAAAAACAAGAATAAATGGAACCATAAGGATTAGCGAAGATGGTGGCGAAACTTTTCCATATTCACGTCAATTAACACCAGATGAAAAAACTATGACCGGATATTTTGGTTATAGCTCACTAGCTTTTTTGCCAGATAAGACTGTTGGTTTGCTTTTTGAACCAGATGAAACTTTTGAGGCGATTGAGTTCGCTAAATTTTCAATAGACTGGATAAAAGGTAAAACAGATGAGCAGTTTGAAGGCTTTGATTTATTGGAAGACTAAAAAGAAAGAGCGCTAGTTGCTCTTTTTTATTGAAGAAAAACTTGCTACAATGATTATACAATTTTTCATACTTTAAAAAATAAAATTAATCAATTTTTCAAATACAAACAAAATACTGAAAAGGGGCTATATATGAAAAAAAACATTTTAAAGGTTATTTCGGCAGTACTAATTTGTGTAAGTATCGCTATAATTGTTTCTTCACTTTTAACAAATTTGATTTTTAGAGATAGTAAAGAGGTTTCAAAGTTTTTAAAGGCAGAAGGTAAGGACATTAAGTTAAATGATAAAACTATAGTTTTGAAGGGAGTAAATGCTGGTGGATTTCTCGTTCAAGAAGAATGGATGTGCCCAACAGAAATGTTAGATCAAGTTAGCTTAATATCAACATTAATAGATAGATTTGGGGAAAATTCAGCAAATGAATTGCTAGATGCATATCATAAATCTTGGTGGAGAGAAGAAGATTTTGTAAACATTAAAAATTTAGGATTTAATTGTATAAGACTACCTTTTACATATTTAAATTTGTATGACGAAAACTATATTTTAAAAGATGATGCTTTTTATTTAATCGATTGGTTTATAGAAAATTGCAAAGAAAATCAGCTGTACGTAATATTAGATCTTCATGGAGCTATTGGCTCTCAAAATGGTGCACATCATAGTGGAAACACCTGGGGTGGCACAGGAGAATCTAGACTATTTTCAAATGATGACTACAAAGAAAAAACAATTCAATTATGGAAAGATGTTGCAAATAGATACAAAGATGAACCCACAATTGCTGCATATGATTTATTAAATGAGCCAACTGCAGGTGAGGGTTTCGTATCTGGCCCTGTGCAATGGTTGTTTTACAATGATTTGTATCTAGCTATTAGGGAAATTGACAGTAACCATATAATTATGATGGAAAGTGCTTGGGATACAAAGGATTTGCCGGCACCAAAGGACACGTATATGGTTTGGTCTTGGGATTGGGAAAATGTTGTATATCAATATCATCATTACTGTTGGGATGGAGTTAATAATGCGACAATCACAAAAGAATTTATTGATCAAAAAGTTGAAGATATCCGAAACTTAGCATATGAAGTACCTATATTTATTGGCGAATTTACTGGTTTTGAATTAGAAGAAAATTGGATTTCTCTTTTAAAAGCATATGATAGTGAGGGATATAGTTATACTATGTGGACATATAAAGTGGTTGGGAAAAATAGTAGCTGGGGTTTACATACATCCGATATTTTAAGGGTAGACCCAAGTACTGCAAGTTACGATGAAATTTTAACTACTTGGTCTAATCTTGGTACCTCGGATAATTTTGAAAAAAATGACAAAATTTGTGATTATGCCACTAGATATATTTCTTAATAATGGTTTAAACAGCTAATTTAGACTAACATTCATTGATACTTTATGTTGACTAGATAATAGCTTAAACCACTAATTTAGACTAATATTCAATTTTACTCTGATTGATATCCCATATTGACTAAGAAACACATGTGTGATTAAATTAAAATAGGGGATTATTTTTTATGTAATTACATAAAGATAAAACCTATATGGGAGATAGCAAGGTCAACCATTAAATTTCATAATACTTTGGTTAATTAAGGCCTTGTTAATTTGAGAATTATGAAAGTTGTTAAAGGAGTAGGGTTAGCTGAAACTAATATTATTTTAAGCCGTTTAAATAAGTGGCCAAGAGAATCAGAGCAAGTTTTTGCTAAAGATTTTGATTATTCTTTAGGAAGTGGTCCACAAATCACACTGATACAGTTAATGAGTTTAGGCTTTAAAACCGGGTTTGCAACTTGGTTTTCTGAGGATGCAATTAGTAATTATTGCAAAGATAAGTATAAAGAATATGGATTAGAAAATATTAATATTGCCACTGAACCTATTAAATCTCCTATTAATATAAATGCAATTATAAATACTGCTTGGAATAAAACGATTTTTTCATATGATATAGCTGATAATATTTTCAAATATGATAGCAAAAAATTATATGACTATTTGAAAGATGCAAACTATGTGATTATGCAAATAGGTGTGGATCCTAATATTTATAGACGTTTAAAAATTGAAGGCAAGATATTGCTGCTAGATGCAGGCTGGAGCGAAAATCTTAGTTTTACAACATTTAGAGAATATATTCAAATGGCTCATTATTTTTTTCCAAATAGAAAAGAAGCTGAAAAGCTCACAGGTCTATCAGAGCCAAAAGCACAAGCTAGAATTTTGTCTACATACTACAAAAAGGGAATTATAAAACTTGGAAAAGATGGAGTTTTGGGTTATGACGGGCAAGATATATATACAATTCCAGCAATTAAAGAATTTAGACATATTGCTCAAACTGGCTCTGGTGATAGCTTTTTAACTGGTTTTATTTATGGTTTAAGCAAGGATATGAGCTTTAAAGATGCTGTTTTAAGTGGGGCAATAACTAGAGGTAAGTTTATGAGCGAAAAAGATGTTTGTGATGTTAATTTTACAGCACGCGAATTGGATGCTTACATAACTAGATATAGAGATACGATAATCTAACATAAATTAGAAACGAAAATCAGCAAGTTATTATCGTTTGTTTTTTAAAATGACCATTTTATCGGAGAATTGGATGTTTATATCAATAGATATAGAGATGCAATAATCTAACATAAAGAAAAAACTAAAATCAGTAAATGTTCTCTTAAATGGCTGTTTTATTGGTGAATTGGAGGCATTTGAATAGTTGTATTTGCACCTTGAGGTGGTTGCATAAAACAAGTGTGATTTTGTGTGTTTTGTTGCATTTGTTTTGCTATTATTTTTTGTTGCTCCAAAGTTTCTAACCCTTTTTTTTCTAAGTTACTTTTTTCAAGATTTGTTGCTCTTAACTCTAAAATTGCGCGATCAGAAATTTTTTGATTGCGTCTAAAATCATATAACCCCCAACCCTTTGTGGAGCTGTCATAAAGGTCTGCATAAACATATCCCATTGCTCCAGATTCTCTAATTATTTCGACATATCTTTTGTAATAAAACAAAAAGTCTTCTTCTTTAAATGCAGGTAAGCCAAATTCTTGGCTTAAAGGATAAACCCCAAAACCACTAATGTACAAAGGCATTTCATGCAGTATATCTGGATTTAGTAAAGAAGGATTTGATTTTAACAGTTTTTCTTCATCCTTTGGAGATAGTAAAGGACCATTAGTTGCATATAAAACTGTCTCTTTGAAAAATTCTAGATCATCAGTAAAAATTCTTTTATCGTAGATATCAGTGTAGTATTGATATCCACCTGCAACAGATGAAATTAATCTTGTAGGATCACTTTGGCGAATCGAATTATATAGTTCTACTGAAGGTTCCTTGGAGCCAAAATAGTTGGATATGGGTGACCAAATTACAATTGAAGGATGTCTATAATCACGAATAATTATTCTATCAATTTCATTTATCAGCATATTTAAATCGTTTTTATTATCAACGTTATATCCAAGACCATCAAAGGCTATGGTCACTAATAATCCAAGTTTATCAGCTATATATAGATATCTTGGATCTGGTATACTCCCTTCTACATACACTCCGTTAAAACCAAGTTTTAGGACTAATGATAAGTCTTGTTTAATTTGAGCTATGCTAGAAATGGTATTTTTAGAATCTGGATAAATAAGCTTATCCCTAATTTGTCTTAAAAAGACTTGTGTGCCGTTGATCGCTAAATTATTTTCAACAATAGAAATTTCCCTAAATGCACAATAAGTGTATATAGTATCACAAATTCCACCTATCTTATTTTTTAAAATAATCTTAATATCATAGATGTTTCCATCGCCTGGATTCCAATATTTTAAGGGGGTAGGAATTTTTAATTGTATATTGATAGTTTCTTGTGCTAAATAGGTGCTACTCAATATCTTTTTTCCTTGGCAATATAAAGATATTTCCATTTTCATTTCATCAGATATGTTTTTAATTTTGCCTTGTAGAAAAATTTGTGATGATTTTAAGCCTGCTTGAGTATGTAAATTTTCAATGAAAGTTTTTGAAGCAAATTCTAGCCATATGTTTTGCCATACCCCAATATTTTCTAACAGCATCTGTTCCTTTGTTGAACTGACTTTTAACACTAGAGTATTGATGCCTTCCACCGCGAAATCAGATATATTAAAGGCAAAAGGAGAAAACGAAAAGGCGTTAGTGCCAATACTTACTCCGTTTAAAAAAACTTCTGTATTTCCTTTTACTCCTGCAAAATTTAATATGATAGTTCCTGCAAGCTCAGCTTTTGTAATTTTAAATTTTTTTCTATACCATAAAAAATTTCCATCCACTGTTAGGTTTAGGTTAGAAAGCTCTGTATGTGGTAAATAAGGAACCTCGATAAAATAATTGTAAATATCATCGATAGCAATGTCATCAGCTTTGCTAATGTTAAAATCCCATCTTCCATTTAGCATTCTCAGCCTTGGACGGACAAAATCTGGTCTTGGAAATTCTTCTTGTAACATAGCTAAATTTTAACATATAACCATTTACTGAAACAATATAATTATTTTTATAAAATGTTTTATAAAACTTCATTTTATTAAAATTGATTTGGTTTTTTAGATTTATTAGCTAAAAATGTTCTTGTTAATTTCAGAAGTAACTGCACGCTCAGAGGCTAGTTCTTTGCGTGCCATATAAAATGAATGCTTGCTTTTTGTCAAAAAACATATTAAAGTTTTTATACATATAAAATGTTATAATAAAGAAGATGGAGAATTTAATATCAAACAACTTATACTTATTTGAACCAGATGCGTTTTGTGGATCGATTGTTTACTATGAAGGTGAATACCACGTTTTTTATATAGCAAACAACCAGACATGCATTAGACACTATCAAGGAGAAAATCTTTTAAACTTAAAAAAGACAGATGACATAATTTCAAAACATAAAAAGATTTTATGTCTTTGCTCATATGTAAAATCAGGTATTTTATATGTCCTTTTTAGTGCAGGAAAAAGACCCAAAATGCATATCGCAAAAAGCAAAGATTGGCATAATTTTGATATAGATGAAGTTGAAAAAATTAAAGGTTTAGGGTTGGATTCTTTCAAAATAGTTCAATCTCAAGAGTTGATGTATTTGTTGACTTCTGAAAAAAGGGGAGAAAAATGCATAGGCATTCATGTATCTAGCAATCCATATGTTTGGGAACCGATGGGTCTAGCATTAGATGAAAAAAATGCTAATATAAAATCACCATCTATGATAGGAGTTAATGACTACCAATATTTAATTTATGAATTTGAAGGAATAATTTATGCTCAAAAGGGAGTCTTTAACCAAGAAAGTGGTGAGTTTATCAAAATAGATATTCCTTGTTATTTAGATAAGGGGAATAATCCAAAGGCATATGTGCTTTCTAATGGTAAAATTGTTTTAGTTTCTGATTATAACGGAAATATAATTATTCAAGATTTAGGTGCTTTGGGTGGACTAACTTTAAATCCTAATGTTGAAAGGTTGCAAAATTTACATGCCAAAAGTTTCGATAGTAAACTTATAAAAACAGAAACATCACTTGTAGATGAATATAAAAAAGAATCGGAGTATGAGTTTGATATTGAATTGCCAGAAAATACAAGTTTTGTTCTAAAAATAAGACAAAATGTTTTAAAGCAAATATATGTAGCATACAATAGCGATTATGGAAAGGTTGTTTTTAGTTCAGCTGCTTTGAAAGATGATATAAAACAAAGAACTAAAAACATAGGCACTTTTAATGAAATAAAAGTCAAAATTATTTTTTCAAATAACATTGGACAAGTGTACATAAACGGTGGAATAGCAGCCTTTGCCTTCAATGCTGAAGAGTTTATTCCCGATAATGCTGTTTTTGTAGCTTCTAAGCCAACAAATGTTAAAATTACAAGATATGATGTAATTGGCAATGTAAATGTAGGTAAAGATTTAAATATGCATTTTGAATTGCTTTAAGGCTAAAAGAAATATAGGTTAAAATTATTTAGGAGTAAATATGAGTAAAATTAATGATGAAAAAGTGGATGTAATTATCGACAAAAAGGGGTTGATTTCAGCTGATAGTTTGCCAGCCAAACCAGATAACCCAAGATTTGCCAAAGAACAATATATAGCAATATTTAAGGCAGAAATTAAACGTCCAGGAGCTGATGCGATGCTAGATTATTTAGAAAATAAAAGTGATTTTTTTGATGCTCCAGCATCGACAAGATTCCATTTAGCTGAAAAAGGTGGTTTAGTGATGCATAGTTTAAATGTCTATCATAGACTTAAAATGCTAGTTGCAAATGAAAAAGCTATAATTAAAAATAATATTAGCCAGGAAAGTATAGCAATTTGTGCTTTGTTGCATGATATTTGTAAAGCAAATTACTATACAGTAAGTCATCGAAATGTTAAACAAATAGATGGGTCTTGGACTAAAGAGCCATATTATACTGTTGATGAAAAATTTCCCTTTGGACATGGTGAAAAATCAGTTTTTATGATTAGTCAATTTATAAAGCTAAGTGGGGATGAAGCACTTGCAATAAATTGGCATATGGGAGCATATGATGAAAGATTGGCAAGAAGCTTTACAAAACTAGGGCAAGCATTTGAAAAATGCCCTTTGGCTGTTCTTACTCATATAGCAGATATGCAAGCCACATATCTCGATGAGATTGAATAAAAAACACTTTTAAAATATGGAATTGTGCGATATTTGATAATATCAACAAAAAAACACATTAATTAAACTCAAAGTATGTTAAAATACATTGTAATAAAAATAGAGATATTTAGGAGAAAAAACATGGCAAAGAAAGAAAAAAAATCAAGAAAAAAAAGCACGTTTTTTAAGGATTTCAAAGATTTTGCAACACGTGGCAATGTCCTCGATATGGCAGTTGGTGTTGTAATTGGTGGGGCATTTGGTAAAATTATTAGCAGTTTAGTTGCAGATATCATTATGCCAATTATTGGTATAATGATTGGTGGATTCAATATAGCTGAAGCAAAGGTGACTTTAAGAGAAGCTGTTACAGAAACAGTTGAAGGGGTAGTCACAGTTGTTAAACCTGCCGTAGAGTTTAGATATGGTAATTTTATACAGACAATAATTGACTTTGTAATAATAGCTTTTTGTATTTTTATGTTTATAAGAGTTATTATGAAACTTAAAAACGCAGCTGAAGAATTAAAGGCTAAGCATGCAGCTGAAGAAGCGGCTAAATTAGCAGCTGAAGAAGCAGAAAAAGTAGCAAATGAAGAAGAAAATGCAGAAGAAGTTTTAGTCGTAGCTGAAAAAACTGTAGATGGGATGACATCACAAGATGCTGCTGATATTAAAGTATTGCTAGAAGAAATACGTGATTCACTTAAAGCAAAATCTACAGTAGCCACAAAAAAGAAAAAGGAATAAGATTAAAAGTTTTTAGCATAAAAAGGTCTTAATTTTGTTTCTCTTGTAGTTTAATAAGATAATAATATAGTAAAAAAGGAGTGTTAAATGATTTGGCATAGTATATCTGAAGAAAGAATAAAGCCAGATGATTTCTTGGCGGTTATTGAAATACCAAAGGGTAGTAAAAATAAGTATGAACTTGATAAACAGTCAGGGTATTTGATTCTCGATAGAATTTTGTATACTTCTACTCATTATCCAGCAAATTATGGGTTTATTCCAAGAACTCATACGGAAGATTATGATCCCCTTGATGTCTTAGTTTTATGTAGTGAACCCATAGTCCCAATGGCAATGGTGCGTTGTTATCCGATTGGTGTAATTACCATGATGGATGGTGGTGAGCTAGACTGTAAAATACTTGCAGTTCCTTTTGAAGACCCTTCATTTAGAGGATATAAAGATATTGATGATATCCCCCCTCATTTAATTGAAGAATATACCCATTTTTTCACCGTATACAAAAGTTTAGAAGGTAAAAAGACCGCAGTTATGAAAGTTGGAAATGCAGAAGAAGCTAAAGATATTATTAAAGAAAGCATTTTAGATTATAAAAAAATCTTTTATCCAGGTAGATAAATGTATTGATTTAAATTAATTTAAAAAAGTTTGATGTTAAAAAAACGCAAAATTTTACTAAAGTATATGGTTTTGTGTTTTTTTTGTGTTTTTAAGTTAAATAAAATATTATTTTCTTGTTTTTTATGCAATTTGCTTTTTTAATATGTTAAGTTTATATTAAGTAGTGTGTGCAGTAGGCCTCATATATAAAATTTTAAACTGCATGTGCACATGTGTGAGATTTTTTATGTACGATAGAAACGACAGATACAAATACGGAAACAATAAATACCGTTATGAACAAGTTTCAAATGTTCGTTACCCAAAACCAAGGGCTCGAGCTAAGGCTCACATGCCTATTGGCACAGTTGTTTTTATGATTTTATTTATTACTGCAATAGCAATAGGCTCCTTTTTTTTAGGGATGAAGACTTTTGAAACAAAATATGGGGTGCCTTCTCGAGAAGGTAATGTTGCAGAAAGAATTGTTAATGTTAAATCTGGGGATTCAGAAATTTCAGAAATTAGTGCTGCAGCTGAAATCGCAAGTGCGAGTTCTGTTGTTATTACTAATGAAACAACGCAACAATCAGGGAGCGGTTTTGTTTATGACAATAAAGGCGCGATAATTACTTGCTATCATGTCATAGAAAAAGCAAATCAAGTAAAGGTTAAGCTAAGCAATGGGGAAGTTTTTTATTCTAGTGATATCCGTGGGGATGAAATGAGTGATATTGCTGTAATAATGTTAAAAGATTCAAACGGTCAACCATTAAACACAAAATCAAGTCAAATTAACATAAGAGAAACTGATATTGATAAAACGGAAAATATTTTAATAATTGGACAAACAGGTTCTGCACATTCTGCTGCAGGTGCTGCAATTAGAGCGACTGTAACTCACAATAAAATGCAAAAAGAAAAAGATTTTGGTTATGGGGAATGTTATGAGATAGAAAATATTGTAATTAGAACTCAAGACATACCGTTGTATCATGGTTTGTCAGGTGGATTTATAGCAGATCTAAACGGTAATTTTGCAGGAATGATTTATGGAATGGGTACTGAAGATGAAACTGCAGGCTATGTAATTCCAGCTTTTGAAGTGCGAAATATTGTAGATGATTTAATAGAAAAAAGAAATGTATCTGGGCGCCCTGAATTGTATGGTGTTGAATTTTCTCAAGTTGATAATCCAGGTGAAGATAGGCCTCATGTAGGTTTGTATGTTGCTAAAATCAATGTTGATAAAATAGAAGATACTTCATTAGTTGTCAATGATTATATAGTTAAAGCGGGTGGTTTTGAAATTAAAACGGAAGCAGATTGGATAGAATATTTGAAAACCAAAAAAGCAGGCTCTACTATTAACATTGAAGTTAGAAGAAGTGGACAAACTGATACAATCCCAGTTATTTTAAAGTTAAAACAAAGACAAGGTAATGATATAAATTAATAGAATTTGATATCTAAAGAAATATTTTTGAGATTTGTACTGTAACAAAAAAACAAATATGTAGACTATGCAAGTAATATTTTAAAATGATATAATAAATATGAGCAAAAATAGTTTTGTTTGTCCTTAGGGGGTAGTAATGAAAAAAATATTGATTGTTGATGATGAACATGGTATTAGAGAAGTTGTTAAAAAATATGCTGTTTTTAATGGTTTTGAGATAGATGAAACGTCAGATGGTTTTAGTGCTATCGAAAAGGTAAAAAACAATAAATATGATTTAGTTATAATGGATGTTATGATGCCAGAGTTGGATGGATTTACAGCCGTCAGAAGAATTAGAGAATTTTCTAATATACCAGTGATTATGTTGTCTGCTAAATCTGAAGCATACGACAAAATCAATGCCTTTGAAATAGGGATAGATGATTATGTTACAAAACCTTTTTCAGCAACAGAGTTAATGCTAAGGGTCAAGGCAGTATTAAGTCGAGCAGGCTCCCAAGATGTTGGTGATATTTTTGAGGCAGGTAAGCTAAAAATAGATTTCAAGGCAAGAATTGTATATATAGATGGTGAGCGGGTAAATTTATCCCCAAAAGAATATGATCTTTTATCCTTTTTTATCAAGAATAATGGTGTTGCATTGTCTCGAGAAAAATTGTTGACTGAAGTTTGGGGATATGGATATTTCGGTGACGATAGAACTCTAGATACCCATATAAAATTATTGCGCAAAAGTTTAGGGGCTTGTGCACCTATGATAGTAACTATTAGGGGATTAGGGTATCGCTTTGAATCTGATGCAACAGAATGTCCAGAGGATGAAGAACAATAAGAATTTTATATAAACAAAGAAAAAAGCCTTCAAAGATTTATGCTTTGAAGGTTTTTTAATAGAATCTTGTTATATAATAGATGTATAAAGCATGAGTAGAGATTTGCTAAAACCAAAAAAAACATTAGATATTAAAAAAAAGATAGCTATTTATATTGCTATCAGTACTTTATTAATGCTTGTAGTGTTATGGGCATTTAATATTGGTTTTCTTGAGTTGTTTTATGGTGAATCCGCAAAAAATGACTCAAAAAGAGCAACAAGAATTATTTCTGAAAATATAAATAGCATAAAAAGTGAAAATGCGCAATTTGCCATATTAGTTAAAAGATTAGCAAATGAACATTTGGTAAATATAGCAGTTGTTGATTCTGATGGGAATAGTCGTGCAAGTTATACGGTTCATGCAAATACTGAAATAGGATATGGTGATAAACAGGGAATGTTTTTTAGAGAAGCAAAAGACCACGGTGGATACTTTGAGCGAGAACAGCATATTTTTATAGAAGATTCTATTGTTAGATCATTTTTGATTCAGTCAACTATAATAAAAGCAAGTGATGGTGAAGAATATGCAGTTATAGTACAATGTCCTGTGTCATCAACAAAGAGGGAATTAAATATAGCTTTAAAGCAACTTGGAATTGTTTCTGCAATTTTGATTGTAATGTCACTGGGCATTTCATATATAATCGGGCAATATGTTGCAATGCCTATAATAGATTTAAATGAATCTGCAAAGCACTTGACAACTGAAGAAGTAGAAATAGGCTTTGAAGGAAAAGGTTATAGGGAAATTATAGAGCTAAAAGAAACTCTAAATTATGCTCAAGCTGAAATTACTGCTTTAGATAAGTATAGGAAAGAGTTAATATCTAACATTTCGCATGACCTTAGAACCCCTCTTGCATTGATAAAGGGATATAGCGAATTAATGAGAGATTTGCCAGGGGAAGCTACACCTGAGAACTTTGCAGTTGTCATAGGCGAAATAGATAGAATTACAAATTTAGTTTCTGATATGTTAGATTTATCCAAGCTTAATCAAAGTGAAAGAACATTAAACTTAGAATATTTTGATATAGTTGAAGAAATGAAGGTTTTGTATGAAAGACACTCAAAACTGCTAGGGAATTTAGGATACATACTAGAGTTTCAAGCTGATGATGAAAAGGCATTTGTCTATGCTGATCAAGTAAAGATTTTGCAAGTTGTATATAATTTGATAAACAATGCTGTTACGTATTCTGGTGATGATAAACTAGTTATTTTAAAAGAAACCTCAACAAAAGATAAAGTACGAATAGAAGTTATTGATAACGGCGAAGGTATTGATGTAGATATTTTGCCAAGAATTTGGGATAGATATTATAAATCAGAAAAAGCTCATAAGAGGGCAGATGTTGGAACAGGACTTGGTCTTTCCATAGTAAAAGGTGTTATGGGTTTACATCCAGGTGGAGTTTATGGGGTAATTACCTCTAAAGGCGAAGGTTCAACTTTTTATATAGAACTTCCTAAAATTAAAGAAAGTGATATTGAGTAAATAGTTTTTAAGTTTTCAAAAAGCTAAATTTACATATAAAAAAAGAGCCCGCTTGCTCGGCTCTTTGTTTGTGGAGGAGGGATTGAGATTAAATAAAAATAAATAATTCATGAGGATGGTTATTTATTAAGTTTCATTTTACTGCTATAACCAGCAAGCGTGCGATGGTTTTTATTCCTTCGCTTAATTATATAATACATTATCAATATGAAGTTGAAGCAATGAAATATTGATTAATTAGTGAAAATATTAAATTATTAAAGGGACAAAAATAGTCGTTTTTTGCTAAAAAGATTAAACGGATAGGGTTAAATCGGCAAAAAATATGTTCACATTGGAGGAAACTTCAAATTATTATTTTATTAATTTCCATAAATCGTGAGGGTGATCAATGAATCTTGTTGCTCCATCTTGTGCAATAACTTCCTTTAGTTCAAATCCCCATGTTACCGAAACATCCATAACATTTGCTGCAAGGGAAGTATGATAATCAACTCTACTGTCACCTAAGAAAACCGCATTTTCAGGTTTTCCTCCAACTTTATCTATAACATGTAAAAGCATATCTGGCTCAGGTTTCATTTTTATTTTTGGTGTTTCACCTAAGATATAGTCAAAAGTATTCGGGAAAAAATGATTTAAAATAACGACAGCATCACGATGTCCTTTATTTGTGCATACACCAATTTTATAGTTTTTTCTTTTAAGTTCTTGAAGTAGTTTGCAAATTCCATTATATGGTTTAGATTTAACATGATTACTGTGCGCATAATATGTTTTAAAGAGCCAAGTTGCTTTTTCAAGCTCTTTTATTTCGCCAAAAGCAGCTATTATAAGTCTTTCAAATCCTCTTCCAACCAAAGATTGAACAGTCTCATAAGGAATGGCATCTCTTCCTAATGATACAAGAGTGTAGTTGAGTGCATTAGCTAAATCTGGTAGCGTGTTAATCAATGTTCCATCTAAGTCAAATATTATTGTATCTTTCATTTGCCACTCCTTTAAGTCATTTTTTATCATCTTGTATTAAATCTTTAATAACTTCACTTGATATTATGAGTCCCATAATGGCTGGTGCATAGGGCATGCTGCCTGGTTGACTTTGCTCAGTTGTCACAGGCTTTTCTTTGCTATAAACAACTTTTAAATCAGTAATACCTAAATCTTTTAGTTTTTTTCTCATGATTCTTGCAAGAGGGCATACAGAGGTCTTAGATATAGTAGAAATTTCAAATAAAGTCGGTGAAATTTTGTTGCCAGCACCCATTGCAGAAATAATTTTTTTATTTGCTTCATAAGCTTTTTTTATTAGAAGAGTTTTGCTTTTAACACTATCAATAGCATCAATAATATAGTTATATTTATCTAGTTTATAATTGTTAGCATTCGACTCATCATAAAATATATCAAAAGCTTCCACTTTGCAAGTAGGGTTAATGTCTAATACCCTCTCTTTTAAAACATCAACTTTTTTTAAGCCTATTGTTTTATGTGTTGCTATAATTTGCCTATTAATATTTGTAATATCAATTTTATCAAAATCAAATATATAAATGTGTCCAATACCAGCTCTTGCTAATGCTTCTACTACAAAGCCACCAACTCCACCAACACCAAAAACTGCTACATGAGAATTGCTGAGTTTCTCTAAAGCTTCTTGACCAATTAACATTTGAGTTCGTAGAAATTGCATATATCCCTTGAATACAATAATTTTATAGCATATTACAATTATACATTATTTAATTTTTTTATAAAAATAATCTATGCTAAATGAAAAATATCATTGTAGCAAAAAGACCTTGCGCAATATAATATGTCACTAAAACAAAATACACTAAGAAAGGATGATTTTTGAATTTTGTAAAATTTTTAAAAACTAATGCTATATCTGATGCCACAAAAAGTATGCCTGCACTTAAAGCTAGTTTTGAAGCGATATTCTGATTTTGGATATGAAAGTTAATAGTACAGGTTGCCATAAGTGCAATAAGCAAAAAGTATACTGGTAACAACATTTTCATTTTACCTGCAGAAACTTTAACCAATTTAGTAGCAATAATCATGGCAGCTGGAAGTGCTATGATTAAAAGAATCAACCAATAATTAAATGAGTTTATAATATCAAAAAAGAATACAATATAGAAAATATGTCCTATTATAAATGTTATTGCTCCAAACAAGAAAAAGTGTTTTTCTCTTTCATCGACAATTTGATCGTCAAAACACAAGAATATATCCCCAGTCATTCCACAAATTAACCCAAACACTACGAGTATATCATATGGAGTTTTTGTATTCATAAAGCTTAATATTCCAGCGGCTACAAAAAGTAATGATGCGATAGTTTTTGTCACAATCCTAAAAAATGGTTTATTTTTTAAGTTGAAAAAACCACTTAAAATAGCAAAAATTAATGAAATAGGTAGTATTATATATAAGGCTAATGGCATAAAATCTCTCCTATGTATTTTTATGGGGTAATTAGAATTACTTTATCTTTTATATATTGCCAATCAGTAGCAGTTGTGTAGGCTTCAACGTTTTTTTGGACATAAATTTTTATTGTATTTGTAGGATAAATTGCAGGGCTGCTGAAACTGCCTGATTCCAAAGTAGCTACTTTAAAATCTTGCAAATCTCCATAGTCTTGGAAATATATTTCGGCTGAAGCTAAAGGTAGTTTAATTGCATTTTTTTCTATTAAAATAGGTGTTGTTGTCACTTTTAAACCATCAGTAGTTTTTTTGCGGAAAACAAATCCAGAATTAGGAAGGGTAACTTTTGTTATTTGAGATTGATACATACCTACAGTAGACTCATCATTTATTCCAAATGGCTTTATTTTCTCAAGTGTCGTTTTTTCAGGCGTCGTACTTTTATCAATAATATTTTTTAAATGAATTTTATTTAAATCTGTAATGACATTAATTTCGCTGCCAGTAAAACCAATATTTTTCATTATTTGATTTACAATAACAGCTCGGTAGCCATTATCGACAAAATCCCATGTAGGATTGTCTATGCCGTGAGTTGTTTCTCTGATTTCATCTCTATATCCATACTCTACGATGCTATTGCTCATTGTTTCTCTGGCATATATTTTTTGTGCTAAGCTCCATGAGTATGTGGAATAAAATTTATTGTTTTCGGCATCCACAGCAATTTCTAGCCATTTGTTGATGTATTTACTAACATTGTTTTTTGCAGAAATTAAAATATCGGCATCTGGATAAGTCCCATCGCCAAAGGGTTTAGTACCAAGTTTGGGCGCTTCATTTAATTCAAAATATATGGTTGCATTATTTGTATTTGAAAAGCACCCTGAAGCAATGTATGTTATATTCATTTCATTTTTAACAACATAATGTTGCTTTAGCCCAGGGTTTACCGCAAGTATTAAAGCATTTTTATATTTGACAAATCCATTTGTATGAGCATTGTTTGTTTGAGTGACTAGCCAAGCTGTATGATTTTCAGATAAAAGCCCATCAAATTTTCCAAAAACCTCACTACCTATATAATCAAAATCACTTTTGTTGCCATCTATTGCAGATAAATCGTTACAAGAGAAAAAAGCACGGTTAGCTATGCTAGAAACATTATTAATATTAATTGATTCAAGACCACTAAAGGCAAAGGCATTACTTCCTATGGTTGTAATACTGTCTCCAAAGCTAAAATTCTTTAAAGCTTTTGCATTATAAAAAGTATTACTGCTTATCTCATTTGCATCTGAAATAGTTGCATTTGATAGATTTATACAATTTGCTAATATAGAATTTTCCATATTTTCTATTTTACCGTTTGCTTCGAATGTTTCCAATTTTGAATTATTTGCAAAAGCCTTTTCACCAACTGTTTCCAAGTCACCTGCTAAGTTTATAGTTTTTAGTTTTTTAGAACCTTCAAAAGCGCTTTTGCCAATAGTTTTGTAATTAGCGGGAATTATAATTTCGGAAATTGTTTCATTTTCAAAAAAAGCTTTTTCATTGATTGCTTCAAAAGGATAGGTAGCAGTAACATTACCAGCTTCATCTTTTATTTCAAAAACTGTTGGTAATTCAACTGTTTCATAAGGTACATTATTATATTTTAGCCCCAACAGTCTATATTTTACATTATCATGAATATCTCTATATGACTCTGCGTTAAAATAAGGTACATCGGGTACGAATTTTGGAAAAAGGGCAATCGATTTGTATATTGGAGTTGCAAAGTCAAATTTTTTTTCTAGCGTAATATCTTCATACCATCCTTCAAAAATGAATCCTTTTACATGCTCATCATATAAATTGGGGTCACTTACAAGATCTCCAGGTGAAACTCTAGCAAAAACTGATTGTTGCCCAGCGGGCGTTTGTGATATTGCAAAATAAACAACATGTTTCCCATCTGATTCAAAAGTTTGATAAGGGTTGAGCTTTTTAGAAAAAACCATTACTTTAGTTTCTGTTACCAATTCTTTATATGTAGCTTTTAAAGTAATAATACCTTCTTTTAGGGCTTTTATTTTTTTTTCTTCTACTTTAACAATAGTATCATTTGAGCTAGTAAGAGTGTAATCTATATTCAAATCACTAATAATACTTGGAGTTATAGTAGTTTCTGAATCTAAATATATTGAATATGTTTTTTGTGAAAACAAAAATAAAGGCTTTTGGCCGCACCCACATAAACTTGCTATAAGCAAGAGTATGATTATAATAAAAATGATAATAAGTCCTTTCTTCATAACTATATATTATTAAAATGATATATCTATTATAGCTTAATTGGCAATAAATATATCCATTCATTCAGTATCTTTTCAACAATTTGTGTATATTTGCATAAAATAGTACGATTATTCATTATAAAATGTTAAGCGACGATGCAAAATACAAGAAATATATATTTTATTCAATAATTTTCATATTTTATGCATTAATAAAATTTTAGTTTTATATGTTTTTGATAAAAATACAGCATTATTATGCCTTAATCTTTGAAAAGCAAAAAATAAAAAACTTGCATAAAAAAGTTGATTTATGCATTGTTATATCGTAAAATATAGAACAATAAATATTTTCAAAGGAGAAATAAAAATGAAAAAATTATTTAAAGTAATCGCGATAGTATTAGTTGTCGGAATAGTTGTTGGTCTATCTTTATCTATGGTGGCTTGCAAAAAACCAGTTGAATACAAAGTTAATAAAATTGGAGTCCAAGCTGGTACGACAGGCGCCATTTATGTGAAAGGTGATGAAGATTGGGGATTTGATGGATATTCAAATATCGAATGTTTAGAGTATTCAAATGCAGGACTTGCAGTTCAAGCGATGAAAACTGGAAAAGTTGACGCTGTTATTGTTGATGCTGCACCTGCAGCCTTTTTAGTTCAAAAAGTTGCTGGTATTAAGTTGATTGATATTGAACTAACTAGTGAAGAATATGCATTTGCCGTAAGTAAGGCTAAACCAAAATTACTAGAAGATGTCAATAAATTTTTAAATGAGAAGAAATCTGATATTGATGCAATTAAAGCAAAATATTTTGATGGATCAGCAGAATTAAAACCAGTTACTTCATTTGACGAAGACAATACTACAAAACCATTGATCGTTGCTACAAATGCAGCATTTGCACCGTTTGAATATATGGATGGTGATAAATATTTAGGTATTGATATGGAAATTGCAAAACTTTTGGCTGATTATCTAGGTAAAGATCTTGTAATTAAGAACATGGATTTTAATGCAACAATACCATCTGTCGAGACTGGAAAGGCTGATATGGTAATGGCTGGTCTAACTATTTCAGAAACTAGAAAACAAGTTGTAGATTTTGCAAACTCATATTTTAATGCAAGTCAAAAAGTAATAGTCTTAAAAGATAATACACTTTTTGATAACTGTAAAACAGTAGAAGATGTTGAAGCTATTTTAAAAAATGCAGGAAAATAAAAAGATTTAATTTTATTTATGGCACTAGAGTTTCGGCTAGTGCCATATTGGGGAGAATTATATGTGGGAAATTTTTGCAACTGAAGTAGCTAAATCATCTGGAAGAACGATTTTAAGAGGTTTGTGGGCAACAATACAGATTGCAGTTTTGGGTTTATTAATAGGACTTGTAATAGGAACATTTATAGCTATAGTTAGGGTAATGCCAAAATATAAAAGGTTTCCCAAGGTTTTGGATTTTTTAGCAAATATTTATGTAGGAATTTTTAGAGGTACTCCTATAGTTGTTCAATTGTTGGTGGGGCATTTTGTACTTTTTCCACTTTTGAAAATCAATATTTTAGGTATATATGAAGCAATAATAATTTTTGGATTTAACAGTGGTGCATATATTTCAGAAATTATGAGAGGTGGAATACAATCGGTTGATATAGGTCAGCTTGAGGCTGGAAGAGCAGTAGGATTACCGTATGGTACCTCAATGCGAAAAGTTGTAGTTCCACAAGCATTTAAAAATATTTTGCCAACACTGGGCAATGAGTTTATAGCTTTAATTAAGGAAACCGCAGTAACGAGTTTTATTGCTGTATTTGATTTAACTAAAGCCTTTACAGTTATTGGCGATGTTACATATGAATATATGGTGCCATATTTAATGCTAGCTTTAGTATATTTGGTGCTAATAATTATAATTACTATACTGGTTAGACTTGTTGAGATAAAATTACAAAAGAGTGATAGGAAGGCTAAATAGTGAAAAATAAAGATAAAAAACAAGATGCAAATGTGAAGTTAGATATTGCTGAAGATATAATGATTAAAACTGTTGAATTATCCAAAAACTTTGGAGCTTTAGAGGTTTTAAAATCGATAGACTCAGAAATAAAAACTGGAGAAAAAATTGCAATAATAGGGCCTTCAGGTAGTGGTAAAAGTACATATTTAAGATGTTTGAATTGTCTTGAAGATCCAACATCTGGTCACATATATTTTGATGGCGTAGACATTGCAGATATGAAGGTTGATATCAATGTTCATAGAGAAAAAATGGGTATGGTTTTTCAACAATTTAATTTGTTTAATAATTTAACTGTTAAGAAAAATATTATGCTTGCTCCCATGACCCTTGGCAAAAAGCTAATAAGAAAAACAAATATTAAAAACACATTGATAAAAATAAAAAATGCCTTTACTACTTTACAAAACAAATTTTTAATAAAAAGAGGTAAAGAGACAGCTGCATTAAAAGATTTAATCCCTGTGAAGACATACAAAGAATTAAAATGTGAATGTGAAGAAAATGCAATATCATTGTTAAAAAGAATAGGTCTTGAAGAAAAATCAGATTCATATCCTAGCACCTTATCTGGGGGACAAAAGCAAAGAATTGCAATTGTTAGAGCTCTAGCGATGAATCCAAAGGTTATGTTGTTTGATGAGCCAACGTCAGCTTTAGATCCAGAAATGGTAGGGGAGGTTTTGGATTTAATAAGGCAACTTGCTGATGCTGGAATGACAATGGTAATAGTTACGCATGAGATGAACTTTGCAAAAGAAGTTGCAACAAGAATTTTCTTCATGGATGAAGGGCAAATTGCTGAAGAAGGCACACCAAAAGAAATTTTTGAAAATCCAAAAAGTGCTAGGCTTCAAGAGTTTTTAGCAAAAGTACTGTAAAAAATTTGAATATTTAAGATAATAAAAAAGAGTTTTGGAAATGCCAAAACTCTTTTTATGTGCATATTTTAAGTTGTATTTATAGGGTAATTCTAGAATTAAGTTCGCGCATTTTATCTATATCGATTTTTATAACTTTTCTATCATAAGTAATTAATCCATTAATTTCATCTTCGACATCAGAAATTTGCGTATAGACAGTTGCTGAAAGCCCCCTTGGAATTAAAGGAATTATTTCATTTTCATATAATTTAAATACAGCATTTTCAAAAGACTCAAGGTTTTTAAATTTTCTATATCCAAATGATCTTTTAAGATTGAATACATGATTTTCAATCTTAATGCTATAGCCTCCAAATTCTGTTAATCCATAAATTCGATTGTTTTCCTCTATTTTAGGAGCATATTTTACAGGTCTAAAATATATATGTTTTGAATCAAAGTCTCCTCCGCCTTGATCATGCCAGCCACTAGCATGGTCTATAAGTCTAGAAGTGTCATATTCTTTTATAAACTCAACAGCTTTAAGTGCATCAAACTGTCCCCAACTTTCATTAAATGGTACCCAAACTGCTAGCGATACAACATTGAATAAAGTTTCAATTGTCCTTAAAGAATCAACATAATACTCTTTTCGGCCTTCTTCATCTTTTCTTCCAAATAGGTTGTAACGACGATCATCTATATTTGCGCCAAATAAACTAAGTCCAGAAATCAATAGATTGTTTGCATATGTTCCACCGTTGACAAAGTCTTGCCAAACTAAAATGCCAAGTCTATCGCAGTGGTAATACCATCTTAATGGTTCAATCTTAATATGCTTTCTCAACATATTAAATCCCATTTGTTTTGTCAGCTCAATATCATATATCATCGCTTCATCAGTAGGGGGTGTATAAAGACCGTCTGACCAATAGCCTTGATCTAATAATCCATTATGAAAATAAGGCTTATTATTGAGAAAACATCTCATATATCCACTCTCATCTCTTCCCATTGAAAACTTCCTCATTCCAAAATATGATTTAACTTTATCACCATCAGCATTTATTTCTAAATCATATAATGTAGGAGATTCAGGTGACCAAAGCTTTGGTTCTTTGATTTCAATTATGAAATTGTTTTTAGAGCCATTTACCGAAGTAACTTTTTTCCCATTTAACAAAACATCAATTTTAACATCCTTAAAATTTTGGGCTGATTTAAACGATATTTCAACATTGTTGCTGTCAATGTTTGGTAATATTTTTATGCTTTCGATATAGTTTTCTTGAACACTTTCTAGCCATACTGTTTGCCATATTCCTGATTGTGGAGTATAGAAAATATTTCCTCTTTTGAGTTTTTGCTTTCCTTTAGCTTGATATGATGTGTCACTTGGATCTGTTACTTTTAAAAATAATTCATTTTCTCCTTCTTTTATAACTTTCTCAATTGAAAAGTTGAAAGGGAAATATCCACCTTTATTTTCACCAACTAATTCTCCATTGACATAAACTTCACAAAGATAGTCAACTGCACCAAAATGTAATAGCACTTTTTCTTTGGTAAAGTCTTTTGGAAGTGTGAAAATAGTTTTGTAATATAGAATTTCATCTGGTTGTAAAACTTTATTTACTCCACTTAAAACACTTTCTGGTGAAAATGGCACTAAAATTTTACCTTGATAGCCTTCAAATTTTTGGTCTTTATGATATATTGCATAATCCCATTGTCCATTTAAGTTAATGTAGCTCTCTCTTTGTAGTTGTGGTCTTGGATATTCTGGTAACGGTTTTTCCATATCCATGTTTTCTGCAAAAGGGGTTAATAATTGACAAAAATTTTTGTTGTTCATAAAATGTCTCCTTTTAGTTTATATTCTATATAAGTGATTTTTTCTCTCATATGTTTTGAGATTTTAAAAATCAAACCACCTTAATTATACTTTAAGGGTGCCTTTTTATCAATATTACAAGTGAAATATCAATTATTGCTTCTTAAAGTTAGTGTCAGTATTGCTTCAAGAGCATATATTTCATAGCAAAAATGATTAAAAATTTCTTTTTGTAAATATTCTTGCTTAATTAACTCTTAATATAGTAATATTATCTATGTAGTATAAAATTTTAAAGGAGATATTTATGGCAACTTGGACAAGTGATAAAATTAGAAACATTGCCTTAATTGGACATAGTGGAGAAGGTAAAACCTCTTTGTTAGAAGCTATTTTGTTCCAAACAGGCGCAATAAAAAGATTAGGAAAAGTCGATGATGGTTCATCCGTATCAGACTATGATGATGAGGAAAAAGCAAGAAAATTTTCAATCAATTTAACAGCATCTTATGTAACATATAAAGATTACAAATTCAATATTTTGGATGTCCCTGGTTTTTTTGACTTTGAAGGGGAGATGATTGCAGCATTAAGTGTGGCAGATGCAGCAGTTTTGGTTACTTCGGCAGCTGGAGCAGTTCCTGTAGGCGCAGAAAAAGCAATTGAATATTGTACAGAAAATAATATTCCATTAATTATTTGGATTAATGGAGTAAATAAGGAAAACACAAGTTTTGAAGATACATTAAAAGCATACAAAGAAATGTATGGAAACAAGGTTGTAGCAATTGAAATTCCTATTATGAATGGGACAGAGATGCAAGGTTTTGTAGATGTTTTTGCAAAGAAAGCTTATGATTTAAATGGAAAAGAAATTGCAATTCCTGCTAGTGTTCAAGGACTTGTAGATGAAAATGAAGGCGAGCTATTAGAACTTGCTGCAGAATCATCCGAAGAATTGCTAGAAAAATTCTTCAGTGGGGAAGATTTAACTGTTGAAGAAAAGAAAAAAGGTATAAAAATAAGAGTTCAGCATGCAGAATGTATGCCAGTATTTGCCGGTGTTGCAGTTGTAAAACCAATTCTAACAAATATGCTAGATTACTTTGTTGATTTGCTTCCATCAGCTAGCGAAGCAAAACCCGTTAAATATATTGATTTGTCAGATAAATCAGAAAAAACAATGCTTGTTAGCCAAGATGGAAAATTTGCAGCTCAAATATTTAAAACCACAGTTGATCAATTCATTGGCAAATTGCTATTATTTAAAGTTATTAGAGGCAGTGTAACAAGCGGAGATAATGTATATAACACAAATGTTGATGAAGGAGAAAAAATTTCTCAAATAAGCTTTTTACGTGGCTCACAAAAGGAAGTTGCAGATGTAGTCAATGCTGGTGATATCGCAGCTTTTGCAAAACTTAACTATACTTCAACAAACCATACTTTATGTGATCCTTCAGCAAAAGTTAAATTTGAAGAGATTCCATTTCCAAAGCCAGTTATTTCCTTCGCAGTTTATGCAGAAGAAAAAGGAACCGAAGATAAGGTTTTTGCAGGTTTTAATAGGTTGATGGATGAGGATTCAACATTTGTTTTAGAAAAGAACCAAGAAACAAATGAAATGCTTCTTTCTGGTTTAGGTGAAATGCAACTTGAAATACTAAATAGGAAGGTTAAAAATAAATTTGGAGCTAAAGCATTATTGCAAACTCCAAGAGTTTCATATAGAGAAACAATTAAAAAGACGGTTGAGGCTGAAGGAAAACATAAAAAACAATCAGGTGGTGCAGGTCAATTTGGACAATGTAGCATAAGATTTGAGCCTGGTGCTGAAGATGGTGTTTTTGAATTTGTTGATGCAGTTGTAGGTGGGGCAATCCCACGTCAATATATACCTGCAGTTGAAAAAGGGTTGAGAGAAGCTCTTCCAAAAGGAATACTTGCTGATTATCCAATGGTTAACTTAAAAGCTACTGTTTTTGATGGAAAGCATCACCCAGTTGATAGTAAGGAAATTGCTTTTATAAGTGCAGCAAAACTTGCATATCAAGATGGATGTTCAAAGGCAAACCCAGTATTTTTAGAGCCAATCATGTCAATGAAGATAATTGTTCCAGATACTTATATGGGCGATATAATGGGCGATTTAAATAAGAGAAGAGGTAGAATCCTAGGAACAGATGTCGCAGCCGGAAAAGCTGTTGTAGAAGCTGAAGTTCCACAAGCAGAAATTGGCAAATATGCAACTGACCTTCGTTCTATGACACAAGGTAGAGGAAAGTTTAGTGTTGAACTTGCAAGATATGAAGAAGTTCCAGCATCTCAAACAGAAAAGATAATAGCTGATTACAAACGTCGTTTAGAAGAAGAACAATAATTAAGTGATAACTAAAATGAAAAAGAGAAGCAAAAACTTCTCTTTTTTTTTGTTTTGTAAAGCTAAAATATTAATTTATATTCTAGCTACGCCTGTTTTTCTAGCAGCTTCTGCAACAGCTTTTGCAACAGCTTTTCCAACTCTTAAGTCAAATGCTTTTGGAATAATATAATCTGGAGTAAGTTCAGCATCGGTTACAACAGAAGCAATCGCTTCAGCAGCAGCTATTTTCATTTCATCGTTAATGTCACTTGCTCTAGCATCTAGAGTTCCTCTAAATATTCCAGGGAATGCTAGTACATTATTAATTTGATTTGGAAAATCACTTCTTCCCGTGCCAACAACTTTTGCTCCAGCTTCTAGTGCATCGTCTGGCCAAATTTCAGGAACGGGGTTTGCCATTGCTAAAACGATACTATCTTTATTCATTGTTTTTACCATTTCTTTAGTTAAAACATTAGGTCCAGATACTCCAATAAATACATCAGCATCTACAATAGCATCTGCAAGTGTGCCTTTTAAATGTTTTCTATTTGTAATTTTTGAAATATCTGTGTATGTAGCAGATAAATTTGGATCATCTTCACTTATAATACCTTTTCTACTACATAAAATAATATCTTTTGCACCCAGTTTAATTAGCAATAATGCTATAGCTTGTCCAGCAGCTCCAGCCCCACTAAACACTATTTTGCAGTTTTCTAATTTTTTATTAACAAGCCTTAGAGCATTTATTAATGCGGCAAGTGTAACAACTGCTGTACCGTGTTGGTCATCATGGAAAATTGGTATATCAGTTTCTTCTTTTAGACGTCTTTCTATTTCAAAACACCTTGGAGCAGAAATATCTTCAAGATTAATTCCACCAAAAGAGCCTGCAATAAGCTTAACTGTTTTTACAATATCATCAACATCTTTACTTCTAATGCAAAGAGGGAAGGCATCGACACCGCCAAATTCCTTAAATAGGACACATTTTCCTTCCATGACAGGCATGCCAGCTTCAGGTCCAATGTCGCCTAGTCCTAAAACAGCTGTTCCATCTGTGACAACTGCAATAGTATTCCATCTCCTTGTTAAATCATAGGATTTATTAACATCTTTTTGAATTTCAAGACATGGTTCAGCAACACCTGGAGTATATGCTAAACTAAGCTCTTCTTTATTATTTACTGTAGCACGTGCTACAACTTCAATTTTACCTTTCCATTCATAGTGTTTTTTTAACGATTCTTTTGCATAGTCCATAATTTAACCTCTTTTATTTTTCCCATGGGAACTTATATTTATTTAATTTAAATTGATCTCTAACTTTGATAAACTCGGATTGTACGCCTTCATTTATCATGACACCTGTATTTTTAATTTTTTGCCATGTTAGATATTCCTTTTCACCAGCTGTATATATTCTTTCTTGTCCAGGTGCCTTTTCGGAAGCTCTTAAAGCTCTCAAGATATCTCCTGCGGTTTTTCTAAATTCATCTTCACCCATAAAGGCATTTGTATCAATAGCAATAAAGAAATGTCCTAAATGGAAGGGGATACTTTCGCCATTTGGTCCTATGCCAGATAACATTTTCATGTAATTTCCTTGTTGTAGAGCTGCTGATAAAATTTCTACAAATGCGGCATATCCATATCCTTTATACCCAGCCATTTCTTCCCCAATACCGCCAAGTGGAGCAAGTGCTGCCTCGCCAGTGTTTAGTGCTTTTAAAATTTGATTAGAATTAGTCATAGCTTTTCCATCTCTACCGATGACCATACCTGCTGGTGTATCTTTTCCTAGTCTTGCATAAACTTCTATTTTACCTCTTTGAGTTGTAGATGTTGCGCAATCTAAATTGAAAGGAAAGTCTTCATCAGTTGGTAGGCCAAGAGTTAATGGATTTGTGCCCATCATATTTTCTACTCCAAAAGTTGGAGCTATTGATGGTCTTGCATTAGTTCCTGTGATACCAATCATTCCCGCATTAGCTGCCATTGTTGTATAATATCCAGCTATTCCATAGTGGGTACTGTTTTTTACGGCAACCATACCCATTCCATATTTTTTAGCTTTATCAATAGCCATATTCATGGCAGTATAACCAATTACTTGTCCCATTCCATCATTACCATCTAAGACAGCAGTGGTGGGGGTTTCACGAATTATATCAATTTTTGTTATTGGATTTTGAATTCCTTTCAAAATTCTATCAATATAAATCGGTTTAAAGCGATTAACTCCGTGGCTTTGAATTCCACGTCTGTCAGACTCAACTAAAACATCTGTAACAATCTTTGCATCGTCAGCAGGTACTCCTACAGAAACAAAAGTGTCATATACAAAACTTTCCACTGTCTTCCAATCTAATATCATATCTGGCATAATTTCCTCCTAAAAAATTTGTTAATTTTCACATTTAATTTTATCATTTTGATTGTAATTTAGCAACATTGAAACATCTCATTTAATCTAAATAATTGCAATTAAAAATGTCATATTTTATTAAAAAAAATCTTCAATTTCAATTGAAGATTTTCTTATTATTTTTATGGAAAAATTCCACGTAATTTATATGCTTTAACTAGCCTTTCAAGTGCAACAACATAGGCTGCTTGCCTGTATGAAATTTTATAATCTTGACTTGTCTTTATTAATAAGTTTAAAGATTCAATCAAATGGCTTTGAACCACTTCATTGACTTGCTTAACGGTCCATCTCATAGATTGCATATTTTGAACCCATTCGCAATATGATGCAATAACACCACCAGCATTAGCTAAAATGTCAGGAATTACTAAAATATTTTTTTTCATTAAAATCTCATCTGCTGCTGCAGTTGTAGGTCCGTTTGCAGCTTCTACTATAACTTTAGTTTGTATGTTTTCTGCAATTTCTTCGGTAATTTGATTTTGAAGAGCTGCAGGAATTAATATGTCACAAGGTGTTAATAGAAGTTCCTTGTTTGATATTCTTGTAAATTCACCTTTTTCATAAGATGAAAGCAATTTTTTCTTTCGCACATGTTCTAGAATGCTTGGAATATCTAGCCCATCAGGGTTATATATCCCGCCAGACACATCACTTACTGCAACAATTTTACATCTAAGTTCATCAATATATTTTGCTGAAATGCTACCGACATTTCCTAGTCCTTGAATTACGACAGTAGTGTCTGAAGGAGATATATTGTTTATCATCAGAAATTCTTTAACAACAGTAGTTATTCCTCTTCCTGTTGCTTCATTTCTACCTAAAGAACCGCCAATTTCTATATCTTTACCGGTAACGACACCTGGAATGGTATATCCTTTCATTGATGAATAAGTATCCATTACCCAGTCCATGATTTGTGGATTAGTTCCGACATCAGGAGCGGGAACATCTTGGTTTGGTCCTAAAAATGGTAAGATTCTAAGGGTATATCGTCTTGTCAGTTTTTCTAGCTCACGCTCAGATAATTGAGTTGGATCTACTGCTATACCACCTTTTGCGCCACCATATGGAAGATTTGCAAGGGCACATTTAAAGGTCATCCATCCTGCAAGGGCTCTTACTTCATCTAAATTTACTTCATGGTGATATCTAATTCCACCTTTACATGGTCCTCTTAAAGAACTGTGTTGCACTCTATACCCTTCAAACATTTTTAGCGTCCCATCATCCATTTCAACCGGAATTGAAACAAGCAACTCTCTTTCGCAGTATTTTACTCTAGCATAGTCACTTTCTGGGATATTGAGTATTTTAGCAGCTTTATCTATATTGGCTCTAAAGTTCTCAAAAGCACTTAATTCGTTCATTTCCTCTCCTTTAATTGCACTTATTTAGCAATACTTAGTTAGCATAAATGCTATCTATTTAAAATCACATTTAGAGATACAATAAAATTATTTTGTTATTGTAACTTTCTTTTTGTTCCTAGGTTTATCTGGATCTAATCCCAATGCTTCTGCCATATATACTACGAATAACTCAACGGCAATAGTGTAGAAAAATGGTGTGTTCATTCCTCTTGTCATTGGCATACAAAAATATGAATCGCTTATATCTTTAATTTCTTTGATATCCGTAAATGATATGATTTTAGCTCCAAGTAAAGAAAGCCTTCTTGCTAAGTCTATAAAATCATTAGAAAACTCAGAAGCTGGCGCTAGCATTAATATGGTTGTATTTTCATCAACTAAAGCAATTGCTCCATGCATGAAATCTGCGGTTGAAAAGGGGCGATTAAATTTTAAACACGTCTCCATCATCTTTAAGGATAGTTCAGAAGCAACAGCTTGTGTTAAGCCTCTAGTTAAAATAATAAAGTTATTAATGTCTTTATTTTCTTCGGCAAAACTTTTGATTTCCTCTTTATTTTCTTCAATAAATTTTTCTAGCATTGGAGGTAATTCTGCCACATTCATTTTTGCTGTAACACTAGATAGTGCGTTTGATAATAAAAACATAGCGGATAGTTGAGCTATAAAAGTTTTGCTAGCTGAAACACTTCTTTCAATTCCAGCAGCTAAGTTAATATGAAAATCACACATCAAAGCAAGAGGTGAGTCTGGATTATTCGTTACAGCAACAGTCATTGCTCCAGTTTGTTTTGCACTTTGAACAACCATTAGGGTATCCGTTGATTGCCCACTTTGTGATATAGCTAAAACCATATTATTGGCTAAATTTACTGTGGCACCGTAATATGTGGTGATAGATGGGGTAAATTTACTAACCATTATTTCACCAATTGCTTCAACAACGTATTTAAAATATGTCGCAGCATTATCACTAGTTCCTCTTGCAACGGTTGTAATATTAGTCAGATTGCGACGCTTAAATTCTTTCGCAATTTCTGGCCACACCTTTTTATTTTCTGCAAGCACAGATCTTATAACATCTGGAGCAGTTAAAAATTCGTTAAGCATTACTGACATAATATTTCTCCTAAAATTTAAATAGTGTTTAAATTATAGATTATATGAAAAAAAATGTAAAACAATTTAATGTATACCTAAAATATTAATGTATTGGTGTCAAATAATATTAATAATACTGAATTGAGAACTTAATTTCGGCGCTAGTTTGTCTTAATAATTTTGGGTTGACAAGTTAGATAGTAATTCATATAATTACATATGCATAAAGAAAGTGTACGTTAAGCTATACTTTGCCTAAATTGATTATCTTTATGCTGTTATAGCTCAGGAGGTAGAGCACTTCCTTGGTAAGGAAGAGGTCACCAGTTCGAATCTGGTTAACAGCTCCACATATGAAAAGCGACATAAGTCGCTTTTTTAATGTTTTAAAAAACCAAATATATAATTAGATTCAGTGTATATAATTGATATATTGGTTTTGATTCATCTTGAGATAATAATATAGAAAAAAGTAAAGAAACTTCAATCTTAAAAATTAAATATTTTCAACAACAAAAAATAAAAATTAGGAAATGTTTTAAGTATATTTTTTGAGTGATATAAGTACATAATGATAGTTAAATATTGCGTTTCCATTTTCGTATATTACCACTGTTTTCATAGTCGGCATTGAGAAGTTTTGCTAGTTCATCCATGACTTCATTTAAAGTTGGAGATTTTTTGTCTTTCTTAAAATAGTTATCATTTACAAAGTCATAAATTGCTTGGCTTTGCATAGGAGCGCTTGATCCTTTTCTTGTTAATCCTTTTGATATATAGTATTTGCCAATTTCATAAAAAAATGAAAAGGGGGAACTAGGGTACATTAAATTAATGATATAAGATACAGTGTTTTTAAACCGTTTACTATTATGATATAGATTAAGCATGCCTTCAGTTATTTTTAGTTTTGCAATTTCATTTTCATCCAACCAAGGCGTTGAGAGTATTTCATATGGAGGGTTATGAGAAACTTGATATTCGCTGATATTACTTTCTATAGGAGCCCCTTTAAGTATTTTTAGAAACCCTAATTGGAGATAACTAGGGTTTAATAAATATAGCTCATTGAATCCATTGACAAAACTTTGATAATTTTCATATGGCAATCCCGCTATTAAATCAGTATGAATATGAACATTAGTTTTTGAAAGAAATGATATATTCTTTTCTATTATTTCTATGTTTGCTTTTCGGTTAACAGCATGCAATGTTTCTTCATTAAAAGATTGTATACCTATTTCAAGTTGAATAAAGTTTTCTCTAACACTTGCAAAAAGATCTAATAATTCATTATCGAAAAGTTCAGGAGAAACTTCAAAATGAAATACAGTGGATTTCTCATGGAAATTTTGAATTATATATTTGATTATGCTTTTTGCACGAATTAAATTATAGTTAAATGTTCTATCAACAAATTTGACTAACTTAGGATTATATCTCATTATTGTGTCAAGGTCCGAATATACTCTATCCATTGAAAAAGCTCTAACTTTTGTATTGCTAGACATACAATAACTGCATTTAAATGGGCACCCACGAGAGCTTTCATAATATATTATTTTTGTATCACCTTGTGAACAGTATTCCTGAGTATAAGGGCTTTTTAAAGTATCTAGGACTTTGATAGATTCTCCCTTAATAATTTGTTTAGATGCTCTATCATTATAGATATCAAGTAGGAGTTCTCCAAAAACGATATCGCCTTCTCCTTGAATTATATAATCTGCAAAATCAAGGTAGTCATTAGGAGTATACGATACCTCATATCCTCCAAGTATAATTTTAGTATTAGTAAATTCTTTTTTAATGATTAGAAGCAATTCTTTTACAAATTTAATATTAAAAATGTAGCAACTTATCGCTATAACATCTGGTTGTCTTTCAAGTAACAAATCAATAACTTCTGTCATAGGCACGTTGACATTTGTTTCTACTATTTCTACAGGATATAAACAATTAGCTACCAAATATCTTGGAGCTAAAAGTGTATGGATATAACTTGAATTAAGAGCTAAAAATACAACTTTCATAGGTTATTATAGGCTTGATTTTTTTCTTTCATAGTCATGATGGTGAAGCAAATAATTTCTAAAGGATGCTATCTTTGAAAGAATTTATGATAAACTCAATACTTTTATTTATCAAGTTTTTAATATTCAGGCATCTCAATAATTTGGTTTGTTTTTCGACTTTTTTCTGCTGCAAAAGCAACTAGATGAGATTCCATAGTATCTTTCATTAAAGATAGTCTAGGCTCCATTTCGCCAGTGCGTAGTAATTTTAGAAAATCTTTTATTATATTCACATCGCCAGTAGCGTGACTAATTGCTTCTAATAGGTTAAAGCGATAAGTCTTTTTAGAGCCAGCAAATATTTTTAGTTTAAATTTTCCACCTTCACCAACGATTTCACCTTTGGTACCACTTATTCTAGCATGTCTAAAAACTCTATTAGAGTGGCAAGTCATATTCAATGTTGCAGGTATGTCACCTTCTAATTTCAAAGATACAACTTGATTTTCCATGACATCATTGTCACATTTGTATACACACCTTCCATAAGATGAGGTTTTTAGAGCTTCTTTAAATTCTTTTCTAGTAGCTTTAGGTTTTTCGCAAATTAGTCTGCGCTTTGTCATCATAAAAGGAAATGAATGTTTCTTGGGTGTTAAGTAAATTCTGTCTACATGATATGGGCAGGTTTTTTCTTCTGGGCAGCCAGATAGACAATGTGAAGGAGCTCCTTGTGGTGCATTTTCTGGCAAAAATGCTTTTCTATAACCTGCACTATATACAGCCTTTGCTTTTTTCCCAGTAAGATAATATATCATATCTAAATCATGACAACATTTTGCAAGAATAGATGGTCCTGTCTCATCTTCTCTTCTCCAGTTACCACGAACATAGCTATGAGCAAAATGAAAATATCCAATATTTTCAACAAGATTAACATTAGTAATTTTACCTATAAGACCATCATCAATTATTTTTTTAATAGTGTCATAAAAAGCGGTATACCTAAGAACATGACATACGACCATGTGTAGATTTTTAGCGGTGGCTAATTCATTGAGTTCTTCACATTGTTCTTTAATCGGTGAAACTGGTTTTTCGCATAAAATATGATATCCAAGTTCTAGTGCTTGTTTCGCATGCCCATAATGGTCTCTATCTTGAGTAGCAATAACCATGGCATCTGCAATTTTACCTTGTGCAAAGAAATCCTTTTCATCTAAAAATGCTTTATTGGGCTCTACTCCTAGAGTTTTTGCTGAGGTTTCAAGCAGAGTGGGCTTTTTTTCGCAAATAGAAACTATTGTAGCTCCTTGAGATTTTAAATGGCGGGCATACATATATCCTCTACTTCCTAGTCCAATTATCGCAATCGTTATCATTTTGTTTTCTCCTAAATATTCATTTTTAATAATATCAGATGTCTCAGTTGATAAATTTCCTGTTTCTGACGTTTTTTCAGCTCGCTTTTTATCTAATTCAGCATGCACTTTTTCCATGGTTTTGCCATCAAGTTTATACCAAAATAGGGGGACAATGGAAAGCAAATTTGTTGCTGCTGGTATTAGAGTATACATCCAAAATATCCCTTTTTTAGTCCAATTAGATTGTGGCGGGAATGTGCTACTTGTTGTATCACCTACTAGTTTAAACACAACAACTAACAAAAATATCATCCAAGCATCTTTAAGTCCACTTGAAATTTTGCTTCTTAAAGTCATAAGCGAAAAAGTGATACCTTCATAACGTTTGCCCGTTTTTAATTCCATATAGTCTATGATATCTGTTGCCATTAGAGTTGGAACGGTGTTTAATAGTCCTACAGGTAGCATCGAAAAGAATGCAAGAGCGGCTATGACATATAGGGCAGCTTGCATATTAGCTGACATTACAGCACTACCAACTGCATAAACTAAAACTAAAGCAGCAGAATGAGCTATAGTTGAGATAATGAATATTTTTTTAGAGTCAAATTTTTTCTTCATAACTGGGGCAAGTAGCATACCTAAAACAGAAGCAATTGCCCCTGGTATAGCAAATAGAATTTGTTTTTGAGGCTCATTAAACACTATTACAACCATGTAAATGATTGAAGCAGAAACTACGTGTCTAAAAAATGTCAGTAGGTTTGCAAGCAATAAAAAAATCAAAGGTTTATTTTGTTTGAGATATTTAAAGACATCTTTAATTGAATGCTTTTCTTGAACAGGGGGTGCAAGGCGCTCTTTTGATTGTATTGCTCCCCACATAAGAAGTAGAGGTGCAAGTACACCTATTATAACAGCAGCAACTGTTATAGATTCTCTAACTTTGTCCTTGCCCATTATGAGTAGGGCTATGGTATATAATACAAGAGCTGATTCGCCTCCAACACTACCAAGAAGTCTTGTGAAAGTTACAAGTTTTGTTCTCTCTTTGCTGTTTGGTGTTATAACAGCATATAAGCCATTTAGCGGAACATCAACTAGTGTTGATACTGTATCCCAAAGTAAATATAATAAAAATATCAAAACGAGCTTAGCTGTAGTAGAAAAGGAATTAGGAATAACAAAAAATGCAATAGTCAAAAGTCCAAATGGAATAGCTGCAAATATGATATATGGTCTCATCTTTCCCCATTTAGTTTTGGTTCTATCTACGATAAGACCTAAAATCGGATCATTTATGCCATCCCACACTTTTACGATAAAAAATATTATACCTAATACATATTTTTTATCATCAGGAATGATTAGCAATGAAAAAGTCATCAAATATGCTTGCAACAAACCTGTTACTGCTCCATTTGCAAACATAGCTCCACCAAAAGATGCATAATCTAATGGTTTTAAATACTTTTTATCATGCGTAAGTTCCGCCATTTCACACCTCTAGCTTGTTTTGTCTAAAAGTTTTATTGAAGTTTTAGTTGCCCTTTAAATAAAAGTTCTTAATTATAAGCAATATAACCTTAATTATGTCAATAATAATATAGTAAGACCATAAGTGTCAATATTGATAAAATTTAATGACTTTACGTACAAAGTGTAAAGTAAATTGAC